>Ga0207416_1000048_pt1 | contig 218753 bp, 218 predicted proteins | sample PaiPotPPM11metaG_FD_184107 | JGI IMG/M metagenome (GOLD analysis project Ga0207416, IMG submission 184107) | Iron sulfur acid spring bacterial and archeal communities from Banff, Canada, to study Microbial Dark Matter (Phase II) - Paint Pots PPM... ... | reverse complement strand
CATGCTCTGTTTGACGAGGCGGGAACTGGAAACGCGGCCACGGTGGAAATGTGACCCCACCACGCAATCGAAAGAGCGTGGCTGGAAACCCTCCACCTACCGTGCGCGCGCCAGTTCTCGACCCTACTTCCGCCGATGCAGATGTCCCTCGTTTAACGAACTCCTTATTTCTCGCGCTCGACACGATGGTTGGTTGTGCCGGGAAGTTACGCCGTGCCTCCGCCGGACGATTTAGCTGAATCGCGGGCGGGTGCAGCGGTATTCTCCGTAGCCTGCTGAGTCAGTCCGCGTGGCGCTTCTTCGTCTGAAGCCTTTCGCCTTTGATGTTCATGACAGGAACGCAAAGCTGATTTTCAGCGCGAACTCAGCTAAAACTGCAGCTTGACGCAAGCGCAAGAGATTGCCGGCCACTTACGAAATCGCGTTATTTCGACATCCGGATCGCGGCTCTATTCAAACAAATTGTCCCTCACTACTTCGATGATGACACCCGCGATAATTCGCAGAGGGGACAACACGGAGTTCTGCGGATAAAGGTCGTTGTATATTTTATTCAATTGCTGGCATACGGCGGATGCAGTCCGATTCTTTGGCTCTTTAAAAAATCCCCGCTCAGATGCCAATTTAGGGGTAAGGAACCTCTGATGAAACTCTGCCGTCAGCAGGACGCTCGGCGCATGATCATCGGCCAAATCGTCCGTGTTCAACTTCAGATCTGTCAGAACGCTTTTTTCGACAATGTGATGCGATTCCAAGCTTCGCATTGACCAATATTTACTCACCGGGTCGTACAAGTCCGTGACCCGGGCGATGGTTTTGGCCCGCGTTATCCTGTGGACGGAGGACAAGTTGAAGGTCCGCGCGGGTCCCCAATCGCCGATTCCTTTCAAAGGATGTTCGCCAGATGGCGGACGGTCGTCATCGCGGCGTCCGAATCGCACGTACAATTGCGTCAGCTCAATCTGAAGGGCGGCGTCTACGCGCAGAAATTGAGCGATCGCGCGAACTTGTGCATACGGACCCACCAGCCAGCGAAATTCCACTCCACGATGATCACGTTGCATCTTCGTGAGCCTGATCCCACTGAATTTTAAGAGCTGCGGAAAAATCCGGCCGTCATCGGTCTGGCGTTGGATTTCCTTCCATACTTCCGCCGGCGTCACCTTGAGGCTCCCTCTTAGCAAGTTCCTCGACCACCGCTTACCACTCCCGCTCGACCGCAAGACTCTTGAGGGGGGGGTCGTCGCGTGTCATGGGAAGCGGCGTATCGTTAGCACCCGCTGCTAATGAAATTGCACTAAGCGCTAACGGCATGTAGCAGCTGTTGTCCGCCCATATCAATAATTCCCCTCTTTTGCGCGAGGCATTCTTTTTGATCTATCCGCCCTTGATTGCACCGGGGCAAGGCGATGATCACTGAGGTCTCTTGCGATTGTTCAAGAGTGGCGGACGCTTGGCTTAATGGGTTGGCAAGAAAGTATGAGCCGTTATGGGTTTGCTTCAATGCTTTTGCAGGCGTATTGAGACTATGCTATACACAGGCGGTTAGCAGGGGCCTTTGTAGCAGGATAATTCTCTATGTCCACTCTATCGGCACTTGATTTCGAAGCCTTACTGGCACCAATCGCGGGGAGCAATCCCTCGGGCGAGCCGCTCCGTGACACCCCCGCGTACGACGCTATCAAGGAAGCGCGCCGCTCTGATGATACTACCCTCAATCAAGGCGAATGGAAGCGCGACGTCAAGCTTGCGAACTGGCGTGAGGCTATCGAGCTGGCAATCGAGGCGATCACTCATAAAAGCAAAGATCTTCAGATTGCCGTGTGGCTGACAGAAGCGTTGGTCAAACAATTCGGCTTCGCGGGATTGCGCGACGGATTGCGGATTTTGAAGGAATTGCACGAACTTTATTGGGACAGCTTGTACCCAACAGCTGAGGACGGCGATCTGGAGTCTCGCGCCGGCCCGATCGACTGGCTCAACAATAAGCTGCCAGCTTCGCTCGTCGCGATTGGTCTGACCGAGCCTGCGGGCGGCGGGGATTCTTACTCGTGGCTTACCTGGCAGGAATCGAAGGCGGTCGAGGAGCTTGGGCGCAAAAATGCCGAAGCAAAGGCAGCAGCCGTTGCGGAAGGCAAAATCACCGCCGAGCAATTCGACAAAGCGGTTGCAGCTACTCCAGTACAGGTCTACGAGGGCTTGCGAAATGATCTGCATGACTGTCTTGAGGAATGCGAAAAGTTCGCAATGGTCGTTGATCAGAGGTTTGGGCCTGAGGCCCCGAGCCTGAGGGAGCTCAAAAAGACGCTCGAGGACTGCCGAGACCTTGTCGAAGAGATTATCGGAAATAAAGGCGGCTTGGAGCCTCCTCCCGTGACGCCGCTCCCGACTAATAGTGCGTTGATACCAGCGACGACTAATGGCTCGGCCGTCCCATCACAGAGCGTGCGAAGCGGGCTCACGAGCGCTGCTCTTCCGCTGCCGCCGGCCGATCGTGCCGATGCCCTTCAGCAGCTGGAAGCCATCGCACAATTTTTCCATCGAACCGAGCCTCACAGCCCGGTCGCTTACCTGGTGCAACGAGCGGTTCGATGGGGCCAGATGCCGCTGGAGGAGTGGCTCAATGAGGTGATCAGCGATCAGAGCGTGTTGACTCATATCCGCGATACGCTCGGAATAAAGAACTCGGAACAGGCCGGCGGCTGAGCACCGAAGCCGGGGAGGATAGTCCATGGCCAGGGAAAGTACCCAGCATAAACTCGATCGAGTGCGCCCGCCACGGGTGCATATCACCTATGACGTCGAGATCGGGGACGCCATCGAAATGAAGGAACTGCCGTTCGTGATGGGGGTTCTGGCAGACCTTTCCGGTAAGCCCGAAGAACCGTTGCCCCGCCTTCGCGACCGCAAGTTCATCGAGATTGACCGCGACAACTTCGACGACGTGATGAAGGGGATGAAGCCGCGGCTTGCCTTCCAGGTCGATAACAAGCTTACTAACGACGACACCAAGATCGGCGTCGAGTTGCGCTTCAACCGTATCGATGACTTCGAGCCCGAACAGGTCGCGCGCCAGGTTGAACCGCTGGCCAAGCTCATGGAAGTGCGCCGCCAGTTGACCGGTTTGCTGGCCAAGGCCGACGGCAATGATCGCCTGAGCGAGAAGCTGCGCGAGATTATCGGCAACACCGAATTGGCTGAAAAGCTCGCGAAGGAAGCCCCGGATGCGGCTAAGCAACCGGTTAAACCATAGGAGATGAGCAATGGCTGAGGCCAACGAGCAAGCGCAGGCGGCGCCAGCCGCGAGCGTGACAGAGCAGCAGGCCAGCCTGCTCGATCAGGTTATCTCAGAAACTCGCATCGGCCGCGACGACGAGCAGCGTGAGCAATCGCGCCGCCAAATTGCCACGCTGGTTGACGAGGTGATGAAGGGCACGGTGCGTGTCTCCAAGGATATCGAGGCGAGCATCAATGCGCGCATCGCCGACATTGACGCCCTGCTCTCGAGCCAGCTCAACGAGATCATGCACAACCCGGCCTTTCAGAAACTGGAAGGGTCATGGCGCGGGCTGCGCTTCCTGGTGATGTCGAGCGAAACCAGCACGATGCTCAAGATCAAGGTGCTGAACACCAGCAAGAATGACCTTCGGCGCGACCTCGAACGCGCCAGCGAGTTCGACCAGAGCGGGCTGTTCAAGAAAGTCTACGAAGAAGAGTTCGGCACTTTTGGCGGAGCGCCGTTCGGCGCACTAATCGGCGATTATGAGTTCAGCCGCCATCCCCAGGACATCGGGATGCTGGAGAAACTTTCCAATGTCGCGGCCGCAGCCCATGCGCCGTTTTTCGCCGCGGCAGGGCCGGAGCTGTTCAACCTCGACAGCTTCACTGATATCGGCACTCCGCGCGATCTGGCCAAGATCTTCGACACGGTCGAATACGCAAAATGGAAATCGTTCCGCGAGTCGGAAGACTCGCGCTTCGTCGGTCTGACCCTGCCGCATGTGCTGATGCGGCTGCCGTATGGTCCGGACACCACGCCGGTCGAGGCCTTCAATTTCAAGGAGGAAGTCGACGGCAAAGACCATAGCAAATACCTGTGGGCCAATGCCGCGTATGCGTTGGGCACGCGGCTGACCGACGCTTTCGCCAGATATAGCTGGTGCGCGGCGATTCGCGGTGTCGAGGGCGGCGGGCTGGTCGAGGGGCTACCCACGCATACCTTCCGCACCGACGAGGGTGAGATCGCGCTCAAATGCCCGACCGAAGTCGCCATCAGCGACCGGCGCGAGAAGGAGCTGTCAGACTTGGGCTTTATCCCACTGCTCCACTGCAAGGGCAGAGACTTCGCCGCGTTCTTCGGCATGCAGTCGTGCCAGAAGATCAGGAAGTATGACACCGATGCGGCCAACGCCAATGCGCGCTTGTCCTCGCAGTTGCAATACATCATGGCGACCTCGCGTTTCGCTCATTACCTGAAGGCAATGATGCGCGACAAAATCGGCAGCTTCATGGAACGCGCAGATTGTGAAAGCTTCCTCAACCGCTGGATTTCCAATTATGTCCTGGCGAGCGACACTGGAACCCAGGCCGATAAGGCCAAATACCCATTGCGCGAGGCACGTATCGAGGTCGCGGAGGTGAAGGGCAAGCCAGGCTCCTATCGCGCAGTTGCCTTTCTACGGCCGCATTTCCAGCTCGACGAACTGACGGCATCACTGAGACTGGTGGCCGAACTGCCGACGCCGGTGCAGAGGTAGAGCAGCGCCGGCCGCAGACAGGGAATAAGCATACTTCTCCAACCGGTGACGCTGATCAGAGGGAGATCTCAAAATGGCGATCGATTACTTCTTGAAAATTAAGGGTATTCAGGGCGAGAGCAAAGACGCCAAGCACACCAACGAGATTGACATACATTCGTTCTCCTGGGGAGCAAGCCAACCTGGATCTTTCGCGCATGGCAGCGGAGGAACCGGCGGCAAGGTCTCTATGTCGGACCTTAGTTTCACTATGGCAACTTGCAAAGCGACCACTCAATTGATGGCGGCGTGCGCCTCAGGCAAGCACATCGACGAAGCGATCGTCTACTGTCGCAAATCGACCGGTGACGGCGGCCAGCAAGAGTATATGACCTGGACATTCTCCCCGATAATCATCTCGAGTTATCAGACCGGCGGTTCTAGTGGCGCTGAAGTCCCCATCGACTCGGTGAGCATCAACTACGGTAAGGTTAAGGTCGAATACAAGATGCAGGTCGACGACAAGGGCAACCTTCAGGCCGGCACGCCATTTGGCTGGGATCTGGAAAAGAACGAGAAGTTCTGAGTGCCGGATAGATTTTGCCCTGGTGCCACAGGACGGCATGGTCGAGAGGGCTCGAGGTTGCGCGTGGTCTGGACGGAGGCTTTGCGAAAATCAATCTCTTGCAAGCTGAGATGAGAGAGCAATCGTCGGGTCCATCTTGCTCAACCTTGACGTAGCGCGCCATTTACGAGAACGGCCCTTGAAGCGTCCTTAGAGTATAGAGCCTAGGAACCCGATCGCAGCAGGGCAATCGGAAAATGCTGGCTCCGTTCACTGTGCGGGTTCTATCGTTCGAACATGGACGCGCCATCTTCTTCACCACCGGCGACGGCAGCGGCACGTTGTTCGTCCATGTCTGAGTCGTGCGCACCTCGGACATCGGAGCAAAGACTTTGAGGTATCGAGGACGGGTCCAGCTTTCTGCATGTGAAAATGAAAAAGATTGACTAGGTTTACTTCTAGGCATCGATGGCGTCGGATTCTCGTAATAGGAGCGACACACCATTTCGACTGAAGCGCGCAGTTGACTTAAGGCGTTTGCGCGATATCTTGAGCGCCGCGGGCTTCACCCAGGCCGCGCTTGGCGAAGTGGCCAAGCACGGCTTGACCGATCTGCCCGTGCTTATGCGCCTGACTGCTGCTGGTTCGCCTGCGCATAATCTCATCCGACTCTTCAAACTCGCCCAGCCGGTGCCTCTAGCTGTGGCGCGCGCGGCGTTGGCGCCCATGGACCTCGCCGATTTGATTGACCTCGGATTGCTTCGACAGATAGGTCCTAACGTAATCGCGGAGGCCGCTCTGTCGCCGGAGAACGGTGACCTTTATCTAGCCCACGACTTCGACTCCACCTACACGGGCGAGGCGGCGGATGCCAATCACGTGCTCGAAGCTGGTCCCTCGTCGCAGACTTTGGCCGCGCTTACCGTCCGCCGCAAGGGCGAACATGCGCTGGATCTGTGCGCTGGCGCCGGTATCCAGTCGATGCTGGCCGCGAAGCACTGCGCCGAGGTGGTCGCGACCGACATCAATCGGCGCGCGCTGAACTTTGGCGAGTTCAACCTGAGGCTCAACGGCATTTCGAACATCGAATTGCGGCAGGGAACTCTGTACGAGCCGGTGGCAGGAGACCGGTTCGACCTGGTGGTTGCAAATCCTCCTTACATCGTGTCACCGGACGCGCGTTACGTCTACCGAGACAGCGGGCTGCCAGGCGACACCATTTGTGAAAAAGTCATCCGCGAGGCTCCAGCACATCTTAGCGAGGGCGGGTATTGCGAGGTGCTGTTCAACTGGCATCACCGCGGCGAAGAGGACTGGTCCGAACGCCCCCTGAAATGGATAGCGGGCTGTGGCTGCGACATATGGCTGCTACGATTCGGTACCCAACCTCCAGCCCCCTATGCCTTCAGATGGCTGCGCCATGGCGAGGGACGCAACGGCGCCAATCTCGACCAGTTGCTTGACCAGTGGCTTGCGTATTATGAAGACCTGGGTATTAGTCTGTTTAGTTTTGGCCTTGTCATCCTGCGCCGGCGTTCAGGGCATTCCAACTGGATTCGCACCGACACCCTGCGGCCAGAATGGACCGCTGCAAATTGCAGCGACCAGATCCTGAGAATCTTTGCCGCGCAGGACTTTCTGGAGGAGCTTGCAGGCGACGAGGGCTTCCTTGACCAGCGCTTTGTGCTGGCTCCTGACCATGAGATGAGACATACGTTGCGTGCCGAAAACGGCAAATGGATCGTGACCTCGGCAACGTTACGACAGACCGGAGGGTTTGAATTTGCCGGCAATCTTGATGTCAATGTAGTGTCGCTGCTCAGTGGATGCGATGGCAGCCGCACACTTCGTGAGCTTCTTGCCGAACTCGCCCGCGGTCTCCGTGTGGATTTCAACGTGGTCGCTCCGGTTGGCCTCGAAATCATGCGAAGCCTGATGCGTTCTGGATTTTTGGTCGTGCCGAACCATCGGTCTTTTGCCGCCCTGAAGAATTGACTTATGAGGCGCGTCACGCCTAGGCACCATCACGTTAGCACTCGGCCGCAGAAGCGTGGCGGAGGTGGAATCGATATCGGGGTGCGCCAACATCATCGCGGAGCGCGCGGTGGCATATTCTGAGCGTCGCACTGACGAAATTGTCCCTTCGTTGCTGGACCGCCTGATCGACGACGATCCGGACCAGCCGCAAGAACCAGCCGCCCGCCGTTTTCAAGACATGCGCGCTTTTGAAGCCTCCGTGGCGCACGATCTCGAAAGCTTACTCAACACCCGCCGGGAATCGCTCCAGGAGCTGGCCGTTGAGTTTGAAGAGGTCAATCGCTCGCTGCTGGTCTACGGCCTGCCGGATTTCACCGCCTTCAACCTCCTCGACGTGAGCGACCTTGTCCGGCTGCGCCGCGCGATCGAAAGCGCGATCGCGAATTTCGAGCCGCGCCTGCAGCGAGTGCGGGTTAACATGGAGCCGCCCAAAGAAAACGACCGGTCTGTGCATTTCCGGATCGACGGGTTGCTGCGAGTCGCCCCGGCCCCCGAGCCAGTCACTTTCGACACGGTGCTGCACTTGACGACGCAGGAATACAAAGTACGAGGGCAGAACTGACGGGCGACCTAGGAGCACGTACAACCAGAACAGTCCGGGAGAATCAGGATTTTAGGTCAACATGCGTCGGGCGCGGATTATTGAAAATCACAAACGCACACAATCGGGCGGGGAGCACGAAACTGCCCAATCCGCATTGCCTCTCGCCGCAGTAGCCGATTTGACACGTTTCGGACAACCAGAGCTTCGCGGGGATGTGCCTGGACAATTGGTCCGCTAGAACCATCATGCGACATGCGCAGGAGTCACTATTGGCAAAGCTGATCCGGTCGCGTCCAACACCAATCCCCGTGGCAGCGACAACCCGGGCGGTCGCCAGAAGAATCGCCGGGTGGAAATAACGATCAAGAAGGCCTACACATTCAAGGTTGCATCCACAGCTTCTATCATCTTCACCTTTTGACGTTAGGCGCGGCGGGATGGATGCGACGAGGCCGTCCGGCGCCGTCGCGTAGGAATCCTTCAAGCTGGGCAAAGTAGAAATCTCTGGGCGATGACAGACCCGACGGACGGCCTGTATCCTGCACAAGGAAATAGCGAAGAGCATCTATGGACTACCATGCCACGAAACAGCGTGTCCACAACCGGGGGGTTCCGCCGGACAACTTCCTCGATCAACTTGTCGCCTGGGGCAAGATTGCGCCAGACGACATCTTCGCTCCCATCTCCGTGAGAGACGTTTATTCGAATGTCTTTAGAGCTCTCGGCCCTTGGCAGGGTCCTCGCCATCGTCGCGCCGTCATGCTGGAAGTAATGCGCGTGCTGGCCGGCTTTGAATCTTCTTGGAACTGGAACGACGGTCGCGACGTGCACAACCCGACTTCGATAACATCAACCACAATTGAGGCGGGCGCTTGGCAGGTTAGTGCGAACTCGATGGGATTTGGCCAGGAGCTCAAGCACCTCGTGCTCGCCAAGGCCGGCTCCCTGGATGCGAACGTTTTTCAGCGGGCCATGAAGCAGAATCATCTGCTGGCGATGGAGTATATCGCCCGCTTGCTGCGCCGCACCGTTAACCACAATGGCCCGGTCAAGCGGCACGAAATTGACCCGTGGTTACGCAAGGATGCCGTTATCGAGTTTGTAAACCTGTTGTATCCGTAGGCTGGTGGATTGACTACGGCAATGGCGGGCTCTACGGCAGGAAATGAAGTTGATGCTAATGTCCGACCGCGCTCAAATAATCGATTTCCGACTGGACAATATCCATGTCGACGGTTCGGCGTTCAAGCTCGCCGCGTTCTTCCTGGGGTCTAAACCAGGGAGCCAAGCGGGCACCTCATTTGCTTTCGGCGGTCTCGCGGCCGACCGGGGGGCGCGGTATGAAGACAACACCAACACCTTCAGGTTTCCGGCTGACATGTACCCCGTCATCGGGTGGGACAGGTCGACGATCGTTCACGAATCCGCTCATTGTTGGCGTGATATTATCCATGGGACTGTCGTCAATTCAGACGGTCGTCGCGCCAGGCCGCTGATGCTGTCAGAGGAAGCTGGGGCATTCGTAGCGGAGTACCTCTTTTTTCTGGCCGACAACCCTCCCAAAATTATTTTTAGTATAAACACAGGAACCAACGCGCAATTTAATCAATCGACGTCAAATTTTGGGCCCGTTTTCGATGCGGTCTTCAGCGTTGAGTTGCATATACGGCGGTGCAGCAGGCCAGGACGTGACTAACGACCCCTCCATGGGACTACTGAAAAATAACATCCTCAACTCCTCTACCTACTCGACATCAGGCGCAAGCCGAGAGGTTCGTACTCCCGTGGCGGTGTGTAGTTATAGCCGAGACTTTTCTGCGTGCGGTACCTCTGGGCACCAAACGGTATGTGGCGAATGCTACAACTCCAAATCAGGCTAGATAGCCGGTCGCACTGAAGTGGCCGACGAACTGCTGACATACTACGAGCAGGAACTTAGTTTTCTGCGCCAGATGGGCGCCGAGTTCGCGGCACAATATCCGAAAATCGCCGGGCGGTTGCTGCTTGAGCCGAACCGCTGTGAAGACCCGCACGTCGAACGGCTCATCCAGGCCTTTGCGCTGCTGGCCGCGCGAATACGCAACAAACTCGATGACGAATTCCCTGAACTGACCGACGCGCTGTTGCAAATACTGTATCCGCACTATTTGGCCCCGCTGCCGTCGTTTTCGATAGTCCAGTTCGTGGTTGACCCGGACAAGGGCAAGCTCACGGGCGGACACAAGATCGAGCGTGGTCAGATGCTGCTCTCGCAGCCGGTCGACGGCACGCCATGCCGTTTCCGCACTTGTTACCCGGCAACGCTTTGGCCCATCGAGGTGACCGCGGCCCGATTCGATGCACCCGACCGGCTGAATCCGCCGGCCGGCGCTGCCGCGGTCATTCGGCTCGAACTCACATGCCTGAGCGGGACGAAATTTTCCGAGCTTCAGCTCGACCACCTACGCTTCTTTTTGAACGCTGAAGGGCCGCTCGCCTACGGCCTGTATGAATTGTTGTTTTGTAATGTATGCCAGGTGCAGGTGCGCGCCGCCGGCGGCGAAAAGACCCCGGCGCGGGCGGTGCTGCCACCGGGATGTGTGAGGGCGGTGGGCTTCGATTCCGACGAAGCATTGCTGCCCTACACCCCGCGTTCATTTCTCGGTTACCGGCTGCTACAGGAATACTTCGCCTATCCGGAGAAGTTCCTGTTCTTCGATCTGAGCGAACTCAAGCGCGCGACCGCTATGGGCTTCGCGGATAAAGTCGAGGTGTTGATTTTTCTGAGCCGCGTACCGCGGCTGGAGCAGCCGCTGAATGCCGGCACATTTCGGCTCGGATGCGCGCCAGTGATCAATCTGTTCAATCAAATCGCCGAGCCGATTCGCCTCGATCGGGCGCAGACCGAGTACCGGGTGATTCCCGACGTGCGACGTCAGAACGCTACCGAAATCTATGCGATTGATAGCGTCACCAGTATTACGCCGTATCAGCCGGAGCCAATTTCGTTTCAGCCATTTTATTCGTTTAAGCATACGGCCGAACGCGAGCAGCAGCAGGCATTCTGGTACATGACGCGGCGGCCGTCGCCGCGCAAGGGCGACGCCGGCACCGACGTATACCTTGCGCTGGTGGATCTGAATTACCGGCCGACCCTGCCTTCGATCGACACGCTGACGTTGCATACCACCTGCACGAACCGCGACCTGCCGGGTAAGCTGCCGTTTGGACGGGAGACCGGAGCACGCGGTGATTTTCAACTCGAACGTCCGGCGCCGGTATTGCGTATTCAATGCCTCAAGAAACCGACCGAGACCACCCGCGCGCCGCTTCGACGCAGTGCGCATTGGCGCCTCCTGTCGCATCTTTCGCTCAACTATCTTTCGATTTGTGAAGGCGGACGCGAGGCGCTGCAGGAGATTCTTCAGCTCTACGATTTCTGGGGATCGGCGGCGACGCAGCAGCAGATCGGCGGGATCACGGATGTGCGCAGCCGGCGGGTGGTCGGCCGGCCGCCGTCAATGGGATGGAATGGCTTCTGCCGCGGGCTCGAAGTAACGATCGAATTCGACGAAGCGAAATACGTCGGCAGTGGCGTATTCCTGTTCGCCAGTGTGCTCGAGAAATTCCTCGGCCTGTATAGCTCGCTGAATTCATTCAGCCAACTCGTTGCGATCACCAAACAGCGTGAGGAGCCGCTCAAGCGATGGCCTCCGAGGGCAGGCGACCAGATCCTGCTTTAAGCGAAGCTCTTTTCGAAGAGCCTTTCCGCTTCGACTTTTTCCAGGCGGTGCGTCTGCTCGAATTGATCCACCCCGACCGCAAACCAGTGGGAGGTCGGGCGAGCCCGCACGAAGAAGCCGTACGATTTCGCACACACGTCTCCTTGGCTTTTCCGCCGAGCGCGATCCAAGGGCTTGAACCGCCGCAAGCAGGCGACGGAGCGGCGCGCATGACGGCGGCGTTCATGGGTTTGATGGGACCGCTGGGGGTCTTGCCCCGTCATTACACGGAACTAATGCTCGAGCGGGCTCGACAGCACGATTATGCCCTGCGTGACTTTTTCGACCTATTCAACCATCGGATTATCTCGCTGTTCCATCGGGCGTGGGAAAAGTACCGATTTCATGTCGTGTTCGAGCGCACGGTCAAAAGCGAAGGCGGCTACGACCCCTTCTCGCTCCATTTGTTCGATTTTATTGGCATGGGTACGGGCGGGTTGCGGGGACGGCTCGAAATTGGCGACGAGGCGTTAATCTTTTACGCGGGACTGCTCGGACAGCACCCCCGTTCTGCCAGCGCACTTGGCAATCTTCTCGACGATTATTTCACAATGCCGGTGGAGGTCGCACAGTTCATCGGGCAATGGCTGGAGATCACTGCAGAAAACTGCACGCGACTGGGCGAGGGTAACAACGCGCTGGGCTCGAGCGCCGTTGCGGGCACGCGGATTTGGGATCAACAGGCGAAATTCAAGCTGCGCGTCGGCCCGCTGACTTTTGCCGAATTCAACCGGCTCCTGCCCGGCGGCGATATGCATCGTCCATTTGTTCAAATGGCGCGCTATGGTTCAGGTCAGGAATTCGACTTCGACATACAATTGGTGCTGAAGGCGGCGGAGGTGCCGTGGTGCCGTCTCGGCGATCAGCGGGCGCGGCTGGGCCTGTCGACTTGGCTCAAAACCGCAGAATTCGAGCGGAATGCCGACGAGGTGATCTTTTCAGGCGGCCTGACACGGCTCGGTGCGCTGCCCGGATGAATCGTGGCCAGCAGTAAGGCGGACAGGCAGGGGCGCATGGTCCCACCAGGAGAACGGCGATGAACGTAAGCCTTCAGTCATTGATTGGCAAACTGGATGAGCAATGCCGTAGCGCGCTCGAGGCGGCGGCAGGACTTTGCCTGACGCGCACCAACTACGACGTCGACATCGAGCATCTCTTTCTGAAACTGCTCGAGCTAACGGATAGTGATATCGCGGCGATCCTGCGGCATTACGAGGTCGATTCGTCGCGCCTGAGCCGAGATCTCACACGGGCGCTCGATCATCTGAAAACAGGCAATGCGCGGACACCGGCGCTCTCACCCCATATTCCGCGCCTCATCCAGGACGCCTGGCTGCTAACGTCGGTCGATTATGGATCAAGCCGCATCCGCTCGGGCCACCTGATCACCGCCCTGCTCAACGATGATGACCTGGCGCGCCTCGCGCGCGATCTCTCGAATGAGTTCACCGCGATTTCAGCAGAAACGCTCAAGCGCGACTTGCCAAAGATTACGACCGGCACCGCCGAGGACAAAGCCGCGCCGGCCGCTGGTGCCCGGGCTGCGGGTGGCGGGCAGCCCAGCATAGCGGCCGGAACCAAAGCTCTCGACCAATTCACTATCGACCTTACCTCGCGGGCACGCGCAGGGCAGATCGATCCCGTGCTCGGGCGTGACTTGGAAATCCGCCAGGTAATCGATATCCTGACGCGCCGCCGGCAGAACAATCCGATTCTGACGGGCGAGGCCGGCGTCGGCAAAACCGCCATTGTGGAGGGTTTCGCGCTACGGATCGCTTCGGGCGATGTGCCCGAACCGCTCAAGAACGTCGCGGTGCGGATGCTCGACCTGGGGCTGCTCCAAGCGGGCGCAGGTATCAAAGGAGAATTCGAAAATCGGCTTAAATCCGTCATCGAGGAGGTCAAGGGTTCGCCCCAGCCGATCGTTCTCTTTATTGACGAGGCGCACACGATTATCGGAGCGGGCGGACAAGCCGGTGGCAGCGATGCCGCCAATCTGCTCAAGCCCGCGCTCGCCCGCGGTGAATTGCGCACGATCGCGGCGACCACCTGGGCCGAGTATAAGAAGTATGTTGAGAAGGACGCGGCGCTTGCGCGCCGCTTCCAGGTGGTGAAGGTCGAAGAGCCGACCGAGGCTCAGGGCATCGTGATGATGCGCGGATTGACCGACGTCCTCGAGCACCATCATCGGGTCCGAGTGCTCGACGAAGCAGTCGAAGCCGCGGTCAGGCTCTCTCATCGCTACATTCCCGGCCGTCAACTTCCCGATAAGGCAGTGAGCGTACTCGATACCTCTTGTGCGCGCGTCGCAATCGGGCAGGCCGCAATACCACCTCCGATTGAAGACACCCAGCGGCGTATTGCACAGATGACTGTGGAAATAGGCGCGCTCGAACGCGAGGCAGCGACCGGCACCGACCATCATAAACGTCTCGCCGAGTTGGCCGCCACCAAGACGGCCGAGGAACAGCGACTGACGCAATTGATGGGGCAGTGGGAGAAGGAACGCGAGATTATCGGCCACATTCGTGACCTGCGTGCGCAGCTCGAAACGCAAGCTGCCGCCAATCGTAATAATGACTTCCAGGCCAGTTCTGCTCATCCACTGCGAGAGGAGCTTGCCAGGCTCAACGATAAACTGGCTTCGGCCCAGGGCAAACAACCCCTCATGCAGGCCTGCGTCACCGCCCAAACCGTGGCCGAAGTCATTTCCGGGTGGACCGGGATTCCGGTGGGCAAAATGCAGGCCGACGAAATCAACGCGGTACTCGCGTTGAAGGAAAAAATCGAGGAACGAGTAGTCGGCCAGCCTCATGCGCTCGAAGCAATTGCGCAACGTATCCGTACTTCGCGGGCGAATCTGACGGATCCGCGCCGCCCGATCGGCGTTTTCCTGCTGGTCGGCCCGAGCGGAGTCGGTAAGACCGAGACCGCGCTCGCACTGGCAGACACGCTCTATGGCGGCGAGCGCAATCTCATCACGATCAATATGAGCGAATTCCAGGAAGCGCATACCGTCTCTACGCTCAAGGGTTCACCGCCCGGCTACGTCGGCTATGGTGAAGGCGGCGTCTTGACCGAGGCAGTGCGGCGCAAGCCCTACGCGGTAGTGTTGCTCGATGAGGTCGAGAAGGCGCATCCCGATGTGATGGAGCTGTTCTACCAGGTGTTCGACAAGGGTGTGCTTGAAGACGGCGAAGGACGCGAAATAGATTTTAAGAATACCGTTATTCTACTAACGTCTAATGTCGGTTCGGACACCATAATGAAACTCTCGGCCGATCCTGAGACGCGGCCCGATCCCGAGGGGGTGGTCGAAGCACTGCGGCCGGCGCTAATGAAGATCTTCAAGCCGGCTCTCTTGGGACGCATGGTGGTAGTGCCATATAACCCGATCACCGACGAAGTGATGCATGGGATTATTCGGCTGCAACTTGCCCGCATTCAGCACCGGCTGGCTGAAAATCATGGCGCAAGCTTCAGCTACGACGATGCTGTCATAACTGAGATCTCCCACCGCTGCACGGAAGTCGAAAGCGGCGCGCGCAACGTCGACCATATTCTGACGCGCACCCTGCTGCCAGAAATGTCCGGTCAGTTCCTGGCCAGGATGGCGACTGGCCAATCGATCACGAGCGCCCACGTCAGTGTCGGTGACAAGGGCGAGTTTCGTTACGAGGTTACGTGATACGAAGGGCTTAATTGCGGAAAAAATCAATTCGGAGAGTTTCGAGGCGAAGTACCTCAAACAATTCAACCAGAAGAAATTGAATTGGCCCCGTCTGCTTTCGTTGCGCTGGACGGTTGTTTGCGGAGGTGGATGCGTATTGTACGGACGCCAAGCTTCGCGTCCGACGCCAGACGAAGACTTAGTCACGAGTTCAAAGAGTACGCTCTGCAGATTAGCTGAAATCGCATAACAATGAGGATCTGCGATCGCGAGCACGACTCCTCCCTGCTCGCCGCGGTGGAGTACGGTTTTCCGGCCTAATTACGTCATATCCCTGCCAGCTCTTATCGGCATTGCGAGAGTAGATTGAGCCCCAAGGATTCACCGCTGCAAGACGCTGGGGAGAATTGGTTCGCGTACATGGTGCCCGTGACGATCACCGCCGCGGCCAAAATGCAGGCCCGTTTTTGATATGAGCGGGCAGGGAAAGGAAATCACACTATGGCATTCACCCAGGAAGGCCGGCTACTCACGATCGACACTCCTCTCGGGACCGACGTGCTTCTGCTTCTCGGAATGTCCGGGGTCGAAGGAATATCCCGACTCTTCACCTACGATTTGAGCCTGTTGTCGGAGAATCCCTCGCTTTCATTTTCGGCTATTGTAGGGCAGCGCGTCACAATATCTATCCGGAAGCCTGGTGGCGCCACCCGTTACATCAACGGATTTGTCAGCCGCTTCGCCCAGACCGGCGCCGACATACGTTTCACCCACTACCAGGCGGAGGTGGTGCCATGGCTTTGGTTCCTTACGCGCAACTCCGACTGCCGCATCTTCCAGAACAAGAGCGTGATCGAGATCATCAAAGACGTCTTCAGCGACCGTGGTTTTTCCGACTTTTCCGATCGTACCCAGGGGGCGATGCCGAAGCGAGAGTATTGCGTGCAGTACCGGGAAAGCGATTTCAATTTTGTTTCGCGGCTGATGGAGGAATACGGCATCTTCTATTACTTCGAACATGACCAACATAACCACACGCTGGTGATGGCCGATTCGTCGTCAGTCCATCGCCCGTGCCCTGATCAGTCGCGAGTCTCCTGGGTTGAAAGCGCCGGTCCGGGCGGACTACCCGAGGACGACGACGTCATCACCGGATGGCGCATCGAGCAGGAACTGCGGCCGGGAAAATACGCTCTGCAGGACTATAACTTCGAAACCCCCAGCACCAGTTTGATGACCAATATTAATAGTACTATCACCGTTGACGGCAATAGCAACTATGAAGTTTATGATTATCCGGGTGAGTATCCAAATGTATCCGAGGGTAACGAGCTGATCCAGCTGCGGATTCAGGCGGAAGAGGCCATCTCGACCATCGCGGCCGGTTCCGGCACCTGCCGGTCCTTCATTCCCGGCTACCGTTTCGATCTCGCCGGCCATTATCGCCGGGATCTCAACAAGACCTACGTTCTTACCGAGGTGCAGCACAGTGGGACAGTCGGCGACAGTTACGTGAGTGGCGACGACTCCGGTGCCAACTATTCTAACCATTTCACCGCCATTCCGGCCGACACCACTTTTCGCCCCCAGCGGATCACCCCACAGCCGCTCGTTCAGGGTCCGCAGACCGCCGTAGTAGTCGGTCCCTCGGGCTCCGAAATCTACGTCGATAACTACAGCCGTGTGAAAGTTCAGTTCTTCTGGGACCGCAAAGGCAAGAACGACGATCAGAGCTCTTGCTGGATCCGCGTCTCGCAGCCGTGGGCCGGCAAACAATGGGGGTTTGTCGCGATTCCACGCATCGGCCAGGAGGTGATCGTCGATTTTCTCGAAGGCGATCCCGACCGCCCAATCATCACCGGCCGCGTCTATAACGCCGACCAGATGCCGCCGTACGCGCTACCGGACAACCAGACGCAAACTGGCATTAAGACCCGCAGTTCGCAGGGCGGCAGCCCGAGCAACTTCAACGAACTCCGTTTCGAAGACAAGAAGGGCGAGGAGGAATTTTACGCCCACGCCGAGAAGAACCTGACCACCGAAGTCGAGCACGACGAGAAGCGCATGGTTGCCAACGACCGCACCACAACCGTCCAGCATGACGATACGCTCACGGTGCAGAATAACCGTAGCGCGACGATTACCGGCACCGACAGCGAAACCGTCATGCAGACGCGCAGTGCGACCATTGGTATGTCCGATTCTCTGACCGCCGGAACTTCGATCAGCCTCACCTCAGGAACGAGTTTCGAAGTCACGGCCGGCGCCAGTGTCGAGGTGACCGCGGGAGCATCCCTGACGATTACCGCGGGCGGCACTATCAGCATCGTGGCGCCGATGGTTTCGATCGAAGCGGCAATGGTGCAAATTGCGGGCGTGATGCAGGCTACTTCCGTAGTGTCACCGACCTACAGTCCGGGCGTTGGTAATATACTCTGATGGCTGATCACCTCCAACGAAATTCCTTCGATCTGCATGCAGCGGTCGCAAAGCTCACGCACGCGGAGGAAGGCATTCGCTTGGCGGCAGTGGGAGAAATTCTCGCCGCCAACGCGAGTGCACAGGCTCTCGACGTGCTGGCGACATGCCTCGATGACCCGAGCGAACGTGTGCGGCGCGCCGCGGTCGTGGCGCTGAGTGAGGCCGGCGGCAAGGCCGCACTCGTGCTTGCTCGCGCACTGGATGAAAAGCAGCCGACGGCAATCCGCATCCTTGCCGCATCGGGACTGGCTCGCGCCAGCGCCGCGCCGGCGACCGACGCGTTGCTCAAATGCCTGTCCTCGGAAGTTGGAGAACTCGAGCTTCGCGCTGCGCTCGCGTTGGGCAAGATCGGTGCGCCTGCTGTGCCGGCCCTGCGTAAGGCGCTGGCGAGTCCTGACGATAACGTCCGTGCCGCCGCTGCCGATGCACTGGGCTATACAGGCGCTGCAGCAATTGACGCGCTTGAGGATGTCAAGCGTGCTGCCATTGCCGCACCTCGCTCTGCACTCGGGTTCCGCTATGCCGCCGCTATAGTAAAAATCAGTGAGAATCCAAAAGTTGGTCTTCCAGTGCTGATCGACCTGCTCAAGGATAAGGATGAAAAGATCCGTCCCCGCGTACTGGAGAAAATCGGCGAGCTGCGCAGCCTCGCGCGCGAGACCGCACCTTCGTTGATCAATCTGCTCAACGATCCCGCGGCCGGGGTTCGCGCCGGTGCAGCGCTTGGCTTGGGCCGGATCGGAGCTAACTCTCCAGATGTGATCGTCGCGCTTATTCGCGCGTTCAGCGATTCCGCGGCGGAAGTTCGCACCAACGCGGCGATCGCGCTCACGGCGTTCGGAGGGGAGGCCGCTTCGGCGCTGCCAGGACTCCGCGCGATGCAACACGATGGGGATGCGCGGGCTGCCGCGGTGGCTGGCGCGGCAATTGAACGAATTGCTGGTGGCAAAGAGTAATTGCATCCGTAGTTAAGGCGGAAATGCCGGCTTTTATCGAGCCGATAAGCCAAACCCACGGAGCAGCCCAATGCTTACGAATTTGCTCAGTGAGATAAAAAGTAAGACCAACGCTGATGCCGTGCCGCTGAGCCAATTTGTGAATGGATCCTTCATACGGGTCCAGGCGGGTAATCCATGCGACGGCACTTATTGGTTGCTAGGCAGTTAGGAAGATATCTTCAAGGTGGCTAGATCGATCAACAGCGCGATAACCAATATCACGGATCTGACGGCTTTTGCCGATATCGAAAAGTTTTTAGCTGAACAGGCCACCATCCGGGTTGGTTTTCGTTGGGATGCGCCGGTAAACCGATTCAACAAATTTATCTCAAAGAGGAGCGAGGTGGTCGGCGTGGACGGTCCGCGTCGCCGCGAAACAGACCTAGCCACTCTCGAAGGCCGGCGGTGGCGAGCTGTGGGGCGAATCGGCCCGCCACGGCGGGTAGAGGCTTCGGTGCGGCCGTTCACCGCAGCGTTGCAGTCCCTGCACATCTTCGAGGACGGTCTCATACGAAAAATCGGCCCCAACTCAAAAGATCTGACGCGTGATAAGGCGCCTTGTTTTTTGGCACACCCCGAACTGCATTTACGTATGTGGACATACCCGTTCGTCAAGAATCGTAAGGAGGTAGAAGCACTGCTCGACAATGGGAAGCGCCAGGAGGCCATCGAAAAAGCAAAGGTCTTTCATGAGCAGCAATATACGGCGCGAAACTTATACCGCCTCTTGGAAAACATCGCACTTGCTGTGAATGAAATCGCGGCCCATCTAAGAAGCTAATCCAATTAAGCCCTCCGAGCGCGACGATGAAGGCTGAACTGCCGGTCCGGCCCGCCCGCACACGCTGTCGCCGCCCTCAATCCGCGGCAATGCCGAGTGACTCAGCGAGAAGAGAGAAGTGCGGGCAGAGAAGCGACAAGTGGGACGAGAAAGGGACAGGAAAGCGAGGTCTCTCTTGCTTCTCACTCGTATCCTACGGTTGCTCCAGGACTGCTGCCCAGATTGACCACGACCTGGTCACCCCCGACCGCGACCATCTTCCCCTTCAGCGGGTAATCGCGCACTAACTGGTTGAGAATATCCCTTGCGCTCTTGTCAGCGACCACCAGAATCTTGTCAGAACCGGCCGCCAGGACGTTGTCGCGCTCTTCATCAGGGGAGTTCTGCTAATTCATATCCGGCGAAACTTCATCGTTCAGGACGCTCGCCACTTGATTCGTCGGATCGAGTTGGGCCGCTCTCGTGAGTGCAGTCTTAGCCTGAGTCAGTTGACCGCTTTGTCGCGCCTGCGCACCCCCTTTGGCCAAGGCCGCGGCCTGTTACGCATCAGCCGGTGAAGGCGGCTCGACCGCGCTTTGTGAGCGGGGAATTGGCGCCATGGGTACTGTTGAGTGTCGGGTCTGCCGGCCGTGTGTCACCTCAACGGTCTTGTGCGATACGTGAGCCGAAAGTTCTTCCAAATAAAAGTTGCCGCCGTAGGTTGGCGCCTCGCCCTCGAGTCCACGCAATTAGGCGTAGCGGAATACGGCAAAAAGTATGAGACTCCATTGAAGATCACGCTTGGCCGATGAGCTCGATCACCCCGGTATCGTGTGGCTTTGCTTCCGCGAAGAATGACCTCATCCCGTCGAGGATGCTCTGCCGGGTCACCTGATCATTAACGAGTACCTTTGTCTTCATCTCGTGGAAAAGGCGTTTCCCCTATCATTCATCGCAGCAGCGAGGGTTTGCGCGTCGTTGTCCGCAAACTGGTGGTCAATCATGTTGTTGCGGTAGTGGCTGACGCCAACGGCGAAGACCCATAGCATACCCTTGCCTGTCGGCTGACGCAGCGCCGCAGCCGATTCTCACAGTGAACCGTGGAGAAATAACCCCCGCACCGCAGAGAGCGCCTATTATCGAGAAGACTGCGCCTGCTGCTTCTGGGCATCCGCAACTTAGGGCCACGCATCACAAATTCGGCCCTCTCTCCCGCCGCTTACACTTACCAAGGCGTGAAATCAGGTGCCACATCTCGTTGGGTACAAGCAAACAAATAGTGTATCAGCAGTTGACATCCTAGGTTTTGAGCGTGAGCATTAGCAATCACAAGCCGATTATCCCACTATTTTGAAGCAGTCTACTGGCATCGTTGGCTCGCTCTAACTTACGATGGTTCAATTGGCGATTCATTTCCGTTGACCATGCCACGCAGCATAGGCCTCGAACCCTGTCGATGCGCGGAGTTCTCGCCGTCCTCTCGCGATTTCGGCTGCGTCCTTGCGGACATCGGTACATTGTTCCGGCAGCTGCATACCGAGCGGTTGCCAGCGCCGCCTGTGCCGGTAGGTATACCTGCGACGGAACGCAGGGTTGTCTTTGTGAGACAACGTCTTTTCCTCGAACAATCATTCAAGCGACTTCGTGTCGCACGAACTTCACCAGATGTCCTTGGTTACCGGCAGCAGGAAGAAATTCACGCCGCGATATTGTTTCTTCGAGACGAGGTTGCGCGGCGCCTCTGCTGCGCTCCAAGACCCTCTCCACGGGTCACCGGATCCAAACAGGGTACACAAGCCAGCTCACGCTGCGAGATTTCCAATGTTCCTATCCTGTTTCACACGGTTACAACTGCCTGCTAAAGTCATTCCGATTTTCGTGGCTTTGGTTCTTTACGCCGACGATGTCATCTGCGCGCGCCCGACCACGGCTCCGCCCACGGCCTCAGAGACGCGGCGCATCGCGCTAGTGGTCGGCAACAGCAACTACCGGAATGTCGCGACACTGGTTAATCCCAGCAACGACGCCCGTCTCGTTGCAAGGAGCTTGAAGCAGCTCGGCTTCACCCTCATTGGCGACAGGGAACAGAGCGATCTCGATAAGCCGAGTTTCGATCGGGTAATTGAAAGATTTGGCGATCAGATCCGCGGCGCCGACGTCGCGCTCTTTTATTATGCCGGGCATGGGGTGCAGGTGCGCGGCTCGAACTATCTGGTTCCAATCGACGCAAATCCAACCAGGGAATCGGATGTTGATTTCCAGTTGGTCGATTCGCAAACGGTGCTGCACCAGATGGCAGATGCGCAGACCCGCCTGAACATAATCGTCCTCGATGCCTGCCGGAATAATCCCTTCGGTGGACGGGGTTTACGTGCAGTCGGCGGTGGCCTCGCTCAAATGGAGGCGCCGGAAGGCACTTTGATCTCTTACGCGACGCAGCCGGGTAATGTCGCGAGCGATGGTGACAAGGGCGACAGCCCCTTCACGCTTGCCCTTGTGCATCAAATTCAAGAGCCTGGCTACGACATCTTTCGCGTCTTCAACCAGGTCGGGCTCGAGGTCGAACGCGAAACCAATAATGAACAGCAGCCGTGGGTTTCCAATTCCCCGATCAACGGTGATTTTTATTTCGCCGGGCCGCCAGTTGAGCCGTCCAGCGTCGTCTCTGGTGTCCCCGATGCTGATGTGGTCTTTTGGCAATCTATCGAACGCAGCCGCAACGCTGCCGATTATCAGGCGTACCTGAACGAGTTCCCTAACGGACTCTTTGCCGGGCTGGCGCGCTCGCGCGCAGCGAAATATGAGCCCCAGGCGTCCTCAATCGGCAAAGCGTCTACGCAACCGACCGCGAGCTCGTCGGCGAGCGTTCAGGCTACCCAAGCAACGTCGATCCCCGCCTCGCCAAGCGCTGTCACGACGCAACTTGTATCTGCCGGAATCCCGGAATCGAGTGTGAACATTGGCGCCGCGATCAACGGCAACTTCATCGTTGTTGGCGACCCGCTCGAAAAGACTGATGCCGATATCCTGATGAAACGATTTCAACGCCTCGGATATCATCCGAGCCTGATTCCCTCGGGCACCGAGGAAAACCGGTACTCTCTGAAGTTCGGCCCGTATTCTCCAGCGGGGGTTAGCGCCGCACGCGACGATCTGTTGCGCCAGTGGCACGGCCTGACCTTCCATTTGCTGGTGAATTCGCAGGCGGGCCGATTGATGGATCAAGAGGGTGCACAAACCGCACTCGAGACGGTTAAGCGCCTGGGCGCCCATCCGGGGCTGATATCGCGTGAAGTAAATGGCCAAACCAAATATCAGGTCGAAATCGGTCCTTTTGTGACTCAGAAGGAAGCGATGCACGCTGGTGAGGTGTTGGGCCAAAAGTACAGCGACTCACTTAACTGCTCATGGGGAAATTGTGATTGGCAATACACATGGATCGGCTCCCCGCCAGAGCTCCTGTGTAGTAATGCCAGTGCATTTTGCAAGCCCGATGAATAGAACTTAGTTGGTCGTGCAACCCGAGGAAACACCTTCACCAGCGTCGCCCAATGCCCTGCATGGGTAGTGGTCGAGTAGTTCAGCCATTCGGCTTCACCCTCACAGATCCGAGCAGGCGGCTTTCCCGCGCTCGGCGTGGCGGGCGATGGCGATCCAGCGCTGCACTAATCACAAGCTGCGGCAACCTGCGGGCCAAGGCGCCGGCCCACCTGCGCGAGGAATTGGCCGAGGATTACCGGCGCATGGTGTACGCCGACAGTTGCGAGGCGGTCGAACATGAACGCACCCGCTTCGTACGCAAATGGCGGCTGCACTGTGAGGCTGTGGTGACCTCGCTGGAAGAAGCCGGCGATAAGCAGTTCACCTTCTTGCAGTTCCCGAATCGCAGCGGAAGCCCTGCGCACGACTAACGCGCTCGAGCGCATCAACCGAGAATTTCGCATCAACCGAGAATTTCGCCGACGCACCAAGACCCAGGCATCATTGCCGGATGAGGATGCCGTGTTGCTGCTGCTATACGGACTGCTGCGCAGTGGTCAGACTGTGCTGCGCCGTATCGATGGGCGCAACGACATGTCGAAGCGCAAATTTCAATTGAAAGCTGCGTAAGAGGCAATTAAGGGATTACAACTTAAATGCAGAACTCGCTGATATGCCGCCCGGGTGATTTGTTCCAGTTGACGACACTACCCCGAGCGCCCAGACAAGTGACAGGCTCAAGTGAAGTGAGCCCTGGTGCTAACTGATTAAGTGCCTCTGTTAATTTGCACTGCATACCCAGATTAGCAACGGATGATCCCCTTCTGACAACTCCGCTGGTGAGGTTTCAGTCTGCCGAGTCTGTCCCATATCCAAGATTAACGATTTGCACCCGGCGGTTTTTTGCGCGACCTTCCGGGGTGTCGTTACTGGCGATCGGCTCAGACATGCCAAACCCGCGTGCAATCATCCGCTCCCGGTCGATGTTATGGTCAGCGAGATATTCGACCACCGCTTCTGCTCGGCGCTGCGAAAGCTTCTTGTTGTAGGCCGCCTTACCAATCGAGTCAGTATGGCCCTGGATTTCGAAGCAGCATGGCTTGAGTGTTGCCGAAGTAAGCGCCTCCCCAAGGGTAGTCAGAACTTTCTCGTCGGCCGGAGTGAGTCTCGCCGAGCCAGACTCGAATTCGACGGTCAGCGCGGCTATGTCTGATTTGGGAGTCAGGACAACTCCTCGCTCGGCTGCCTTGTGGAAGTGCTTGCAGGGCGACACGACGAAACGGAACCCACGGGTAGCGCCGCCCATCATAGCCGGCGGGCCCTCCTTTGGCGTCAGCACAGTAATCAACTTTCGTGTAGTAACGGCTTGTCCGGTTAGGTCGTTCACGCTTTGACTGAATGCCGGGGAAGATATCATCAGCAAGGAGCTAATGAATAGTGCGCGCAAGACCCCGGTCGGTTCCATCCTCGGTCTGCTCCTTGATTGAAGTTACGTCATGTTAGCATCGAACTCGCCAGCTTGGGAAATTAGCGTCAAGCAAGTTGCACGCCGATCGCAAGACTTGAGCGTAACCCTCGGTTCTCCGCCGTAGTGCGTAAGTGTCGCCGCCCCGAACGTGACGCGGAGCTTTTGGCGGTCCCTTGGGCATCACACCCAACCATACCTAGCAGGTAGGGTGGGTGTAAGCAGCGAGACCGCTCATTTGCCGCTTGTCGGACCGCGGCGAACGTCCCTCTGCCAACCGCTTCACGCAGGACTCAGGTTAAATGTTTTATGCGCAGGGCAGTGTCTAATATTTAATGACAGGCGGGGATTGGTCGCTAGTCAGTCATGCCGGACTTAATGTTACATTGTGAACACGATGACGTGGGGCGGGCGGCGCCTCTGTAGCGTCCCATTGATAACTTTACACAGGCCACGGCGTCTGCTAGAGTAGGTAGGCGAGGTGGCGGAGTTGGCTGGACCGAACAAGGCTTTGATGATTAACGAGGCTGACCGTCTGCAACTGCAGTCGATGGTGCGCTCGCGCAGCATGCCGCATTCGCTGGCGCGGCGCGCCCGCATCATACTGCTGTCGGGCGACGGACAGTCCAATCGGGAAGTGGCGCGGCGCTGCGGGGTGAGTGCTCCGGCAGTTAGCCACTGGCTCCGGCGCTATCAAGAGCGCGGACTGGTTGGTCTGCACGATGAACTGCGGCCAGGGCGCCCCCGCACTCACGATGATGAAAAGGTGACGGAGTTGATTAAGCTGGTAGTAGAGCACAAGCCCGAGCACGCCACTCACTGGAGCGTGCGCTCGGCCGCTGCCACCACCGGCATTTCCAAAAGCGCGGTGGGCCGGTATTTCGTACGGTTCGGGCTGCAGCCACACCGCAGCAAGAGTTTTAAGCTCTCTACCGACCCGTTTTTTGTGGAGAAGGTGCGCGACATCGTGGGTCTGTACCTCAACCCGCCGGATAAGGCGCTGGTGCTGTGTGCGGACGAGAAGAGCCAGGTGCAAGCGCTGGAGCGCACCCAACCGATGCTGCCGCTGCGCTTGGGCTACGCCGAAGGAGTAACCCATGACCATTACCGCCATGGCACCACCACGCTGTTCGCGGCGCTCGACATGCTCGATGGCAAAGTGATTACGATGTGCAGACCGCGCCATCGTCACCAGGAATTTCTCTCGTTTCTTGATCACCTTGACCGCAACGTCCCGCCCGGGCTCGATATCCATCTGGTCGCGGACAATTACGGCACTCATAAGCATCCCAAGGTTAAGGCTTGGCTCGCGCGGCGGCCGCGCTACCACTTCCATTACACGCCCACCTACGCCAGTTGGCTCAACCAGATGGAGCGCTGGTTCGGGCTGATCACTCAGCAGGCAATTCGGCGCGGTTCGTTTCGCAGCGTCGCCGAGCTGGTGCAGAAAATCGACGCCTATGTGGCTAATTACAATCTGCACAAGCGGCCTTTCGCATGGACTGCCACCGCCGATTCGCTTCTCGCCAAACTTCAGCGACTTTGTAAATTTATTAATGGGACATCACACTAGGACATGTTACTGCCGTTGACGGAGTCAACATTGGTAACATCACCCTTTACAGAGGGGTCTGCTTTTCTCGCGAAGCGGTGTTCCGACCGGAGTCACGTAAGTCTCACCACCGATGGAAACCGTAGCGCCCGGAGGATCGGTCGTTATTGGCACACTCTGATGCGTGCCTTGAAACAGCGATGCACAGCCGGAAGCCGCAAAGATCGCAGCTAAGCTAAGGCCGGCCAGAGTGTTACATTTGCCATTAGGCGACAAATATCATCAATGACTCGCTACGCCTACCAATTGCCTCGCAACTGATCATAAGGTATGACCCACACTTTCCGTTATGACCCACACTTTCGGACAGCGGTCCCAGAGGTTTTCGGTGCAAGTACGGTGTAAGGGACCTTACGCAGACGAAAACTGGAGTCAATCAGCGGGGTTTTGGAGGCGGCGAGCGGATTCGAACCGCTGCATCGAGGTTTTGCAGACCTCTCCCTTAACCACTTGGGTACGCCGCCCCTTGCCGAGGTGCAAGTATGACATCGCAGGCTACCATGATTCGGGAGAACGCGACAGGTCGCTTTCGTGCAGCCCTGATCCTCTAAGGCCATCGACGTCAGCCGTTGGCGATCACGGCCCCGCCGCTCATGTTCAGCACCTGGCCGGTAACGTATGCCGCGTCCTCCGAGGCGAAGTACAGTGCCGCCTCGGCAATCTCCTCGGGACGGCCGATACGCCCGATTGGTACTCTGCGGGCAAAGTCCTGCAACGCCTGCTCGCTGAAATTCCCCAGGATGGGAGTGTCTACTAACCCGGGGGCAATCACATTGGCGGTCACACCCGAGGAGGCGAATTCAGCGGCGATCGATTTTATCAGGCCATGAGCGCCGGTTTTGGCCGCAGCGATATGCGCCATCTGCGGCGGTGCAACGATCCCCGAGGTTGCGGTCACGGCGATAATCCGGCCCCATTTCCGGTCGACCATCTGCGCGACTGCGGCCCGCACGCAGTTGAAGATGCCTTTCAAATCGATAGTCAGCACTTCGTCCCATTCTTCCTCAGACAATTTGAGGAACGGCGTATGATGGAACACGCCGGCATTGCAGACCAAAATATCGAGATGTCCAAACTCCGATTGCGTCCGCTCGATCATGGTGCGGCACTCGCCGAGGTCGCCGACATTGGCTCGGATTCCCAGCGCACGCCCGCCGCTGGCCTGCGCGTCCTTGACCACCGAGGCGATTTTTCGCTCATCGCGGCCATTAATCACCACCTCGGCGCCTTCGCGTGCGAAACGCAACGCGATCGCACGCCCGATTCCCGAACTGGAGCCCGTCACCAGTGCCGTCTTCCCTGAGAGTCTCATTTTTCACCGACTTTGTTCGATGCGCACCTCGCGGACTCGTTTGCTCGCCTCGGCCGAGACGACCTCCGCTACAGTGGCACCTGCCACCTTCGTTGTCGCGGCTCTGTTTTGCGCGGCCTCTTAAAAAATCGATCGCCGTCGCTCTTTTTCAAAATCCGATGCGCGTCTCATTGACTTGCATTTGAGGTATTTCTGCGCCGATATCGTAAGAGAAATCAATCGAAGAAATCCATCGACTCAATCCAGATTAGGGAACTTTCGATTGCAGGAGCACAAAGCCGTGACTGAACCATGTCTGATGACTTTGAGCGAGGCCGTCCGGCATATTCGAGCTGGCGGGCTGTCGCCGTTGGAGCTGCTGGAATCCTGCCTCGAAAACATCGATCTGCTCGAACCTGACGTTAAGGCCTGGGTGACGGTCGATCGGGAAGGTGCCTTGCGCCAGGCAAAGTTGTTGAGCGACGATGCGATTGGGGGCGCTCTTCGCGGGCCCCTGCACGGGATTCCAGTCGGGATTAAAGACATCTTTTATACCGCGGGGATGCGGACCACCGCCGGGCACTCTGCGATGGCGAATTTCATCCCACGATACGATTCGGCGGTGGTTGAGCGGCTGCGGCAGGCCGGTGCCATCATTCTCGGCAAGACGGCGACGACCGAGTTTGCGCTGATGGCACCGGCGGCGACGCGCAATCCCTGGAATCTCGCACATACGCCAGGCGGCTCAAGCAGCGGTTCGGGCGCGGCAGTCGCTGCGCGGATGTGCCCAGTGGCGATCGGCTCGCAGACCGGCGGCTCCACGATTCGGCCGGCCGCATATTGTGGCGTAGTCGGATTCAAACCGACCTACGGCAGAGTCAGCGCGTTCGGGATGATACCGCTCGCCTCCAGCACCGACCATCCTGGGATAATCGCGCGCGAGGTCAACGATCTGCCGCTGCTACTGCAAGCGCTGGCCGGATACGATCCGCGCGACCAGACCTCGGCTATGATGCCGGCGGGCGATTATGTCAGGGAGATCGAGGGGCCGGTCACGCAACCGTCAATTGCCCTGATGACCGGGGACTTTCTCGAAACGGCAGCGGATGAAATTCGCAGCAACGTAATTGCGGTGGCCGATCGTTTTGCGCGTGCCGGGGCTCGCGTCGAGCAGATTCCCCCACCGCCGAGCTTCGGCGAACTTGGCAAGGCCTTCTGGACTATCCTGACGACAGAACCCGCGGCCTATCATCAGGAGGCGCTGGAGAACCGCCCGGGCACGTTCGATCCGAAAACGCTGGAATTCCTTAAGAAGGGGCTCACCACGCCAGCGGTCAAATATGTGCACTCCCTGGATGTGCAGCGCCGTTTTCGCCGCGACGCCGCCGTGGTTCTCCAGCATTACGATGCGATCCTGGTGCCGTCGACCAACTTCACCGCACCAGCCGGCCTCGATTCCACTGGCGATCCGGTTTTCAACAATCCCTGGAGTATGAGTGGCAATCCAGTCGTTGGACTACCGTCAGGGCTGAGCGGCCAAGGGCTGCCGATGGCTGTACAACTGGTCGGGGCGGCATTCGCTGAAGGTCGCCTACTTGCGCTCGCCAGATGGTGCGAAAGGCAATTGGGATTTGAAGACATGCCGAGCCTGGTTTCGCATTGAAGCTCAGAATGGAACGGCCTGTCCGAGCCGTCGTGCCAGGCCGATCTAAATCGCAGAAATTACTGAGTCATCCATCAGATGGAAGTCGCGCCTTGCGGCCATACTTGATGCGCGATCTCCGCGACCAGACTTAATTTTGCAAGCTCGATCGCTTCGCTGATTGGATTTCCTTCCCAGACAGTGCCGAAACCGCATTGCGTCGACAGCGCGAGCTGCTCGCGCGGATAGTACCGTGCCGCTTCTTCAATTCGAGCGACGACGGATTCAGCCGATTCCAACTCTTTGCGCTTGGTGGATATAAGACCCAGCACAACGCCTCTATCCTGCGGCATCTCGCGCAGCGGTTCGAACGACCCCGAACGCCAATCATCATACTCCAGTAGCATCAGCGCGATATTACGGGCGCGGCCGAACACCTGCCGCGCCACTGCCTCGTACCCGCCTTCGCCAACGTAGTAACCGCGATTGTTGCTACGGCACAGATGAAGACCGAAGGTTACGCCCGGCACAGCAGCGACGGAGTTGAGCAGCTCGATGCCGTCGCTCAGGAGGCGGCCGGGATCGATACCAGCATCAGCAAAGTCCTGACGGCGGCGGTCCGGGTCACACAACATCCCAAGTTCTGGTGCATCAATCTGAATATATTCGCAGCCGAGCGCAGCGAGTTCCTGGGCCTCCTGCCGCACGATTTCGGCCGCATCCGCAAAAAGCTCGAACGGGTCTGGATAGGCGTCGCGCGAATACTGGGGCGACCATCGAAGCGTCATCATTAACGGACTGGGTAGTGTGACTTTCAGTGGTTTGTGCGCGTGGGAACGCGCGTAAGTGAATTCCTCGCTGGTCAAGGTACGAAGACGGCGGATCCTGTCGACTACAGCGTACTGCACCTGGATCTCGGTTTGTACGGCGGGTTCGTTTGGTTCATGCGGCCGTTTCCATACTCGCTTAAAGGCTGGAATCGGCTTGACTCCGGAAATCACATCGGTGAGCGGCGCAATGAAATGAGTTCGCCGCATCTCGCCGTCGGTCACGACGTCGACGCCCGCCTGCTGCTGAAGAGCAATTGCCTCGTCAACGGCACGATCCTCAATGCGCTTGAAGTCGCGCGTGCTGAGCCGGCCACGTTCCCATTGCTGTCGCCCTTCCTTAAGGTAAGTAGGCCGTAACAGTGAACCAATCACTTCAGCACGATAGAGCGTTGGCACAGCCGCACCTCCGACGGGCAATTTCGCACGCATTATGCAGAATGGCGTCGCATTGTGCACGTGCACGGCATTCTCACCCACGCTTCACGGCTCTTGCAAAAACGCGAGAGCCGCGCGGCTTGCCCTCTTCCGCCAGTCCCCTGGCCTCTCCCGCAACGAGCGGGAGAGGGACAAAGCAGGAAGCGGGCGAGCAGCTTAGCCGTTAGGAGAGGTAGTGCCGCTCGCGGGACTGCCTTCGTCATCCGGGGAGCCCAGCACACTCTGAAGGATTTGCTTCTTCTGCGAATGCAGTTGTTTCAATTGCGAGTAGACGTTTGCTGCCTGTGCCGAATTGGGCGCGGTCTTGAACAGATTTTGCCAGACCGTCATCCGCTCCTGCGCCATCGTCTGCAGTGCATTGGAAAAAGATGCGATCTGGCTGCTGCAATCTTTGCCCGTAACCAGGCACGACATCATCGCCTCGTGCGCCGACCTCAAATTGGCGCGATCGGCTTTGAGGTTCGCGTCATTCTCGAATGCAGATGCGATCTGGCTGTGATTCAAGCCCGCAGCGCGAGCTAGCAGCCAGATCTCGTGGCCGCCTCCGCCAGGCCCGCCAAAACCATGTCCCAGCGCCAGCGCCGAGATAGCTGTGAGCATCACGACTGCCGCCGCTGCCACCGTGATTGCACGTTTCCCGGTCATATGAACCTTACCTCCATAGGAGCTGCTAGCTCTCGCTACTCAGTACGCAGCAGGTTCATGGTCGTTTCGGTGGAGGACGGGCCCTGCGATGCCTTTGACCGGCTTTCCATGGGCAAAACGACAGCCTCGAAAAGCCGTCGTCCCACATTCATCGGAGTATTTCGAGCAGGCTCGTCCGATAATTAGCGCGCGCGCAATCTGCGCACATCGCCAATCCTTGTGGTCACGCCGCTATGGTCGAAATGGTCGAGCAGGGCAATAGCATATTTGCGTGATGCGTTGAGCAGATCGCGATAGGTAGCCGCGGTGATTTCGCCGTCGGCCGCGAGACGCTCGATTAGCCGCGATTTGGCCGATTCGAACGGCGCCTTGCTGAAATAAAGATCGCTTGCGATCTTGATCACGCGCCCCTCTCGTTCCATCGCTGCCAGCACCGTTCTGAGGTGGGACAAGCCGGTCGCCGGTAACTTGAGCGCCTCGGCGAGCTGTTTCAGGTCCGGCGGATGATAACTAGCCTGGGTCAACAACTCATCGATGCGGTCCGCAACCAACCCAATCTTGCCACCGAGTTGAACCTTGTGGCTCTTGAGCCGCAGCGTGCTTTCTTCTCGGACGATATCTGTTTCGCGCGTAAGACGCTCGACCAGCGCACGAAAGGCGCGGGCGCTCACTTCATAAGGCAAGCGCGTGCGCAGCGACTCCATATCAAGGCCAGGCGAGAGCGGTTCGGCGCGATGATGCGCGCCCAGAGCGTCGATAGCGACCCGCTTGAGTTCGTTCCACTTGGCGGCGGTGGCGAAACCCTCCTCGTCGCCGAGAGAGAGCTTGAGAAAGCGCGGATCCCGTAGCGCCGCGTCAACTTCGATGAGCGGGGTGTTGAAGAGTTGCGCAATACGGACTGGCGTCAACGCCAGACTGTCCTGCAAATTCAGCATCGCCTCGACGACGACGGCGCCGAAGGCCGCGCCGAGCGAGTTCAGATCCGACACATAACGAGCCAGCGGTTTGCGCGTCCACCGTCCCTGCGGATTCAATACCACTCCGCCACCGAGCGTGCGAACGTTGGTCTCGTCGCGTATCACGAAACGGTCACCAGCGAGAGCTGTGGCCGGCTCCTTTAGAACCATCTGCACGAGCGCGGATTTTTTTGGTGCGATTTCGCCGGCTTCATCCAGGACTATCACGCGGGCCAGCGTTTCAGCGGTACCGATGTAAAATCGCACGCGCTGATTGTTTTTCAACGCGCGTTTGGCCGCGGGACGAATTTCGAGCCGTGCATCGAGCCGTGTGGTCACCAAATGCAGCCGATCATCAGCCAGCACGTCGCCGCGTTTGAGCTCAAGCTTTTCCGAACCAGTGAGATTCAGTGCGACGCGCTGGCAAAGCCCGGCATTTTCGACCGACTCGCCGTGCACTTGGATCGAACGCACCCTCACTTCCTCATCGGCAGGCAGCACCCGAAGCTTCTGCCCCACGCGCACCGAGGCTCCCATCGCGGTTCCAGTCACAACGGTGCCGTGACCTTTGATCACGAATACACGGTCGAGGGGCAGGCGGAAGAGACCGGTCGTGCGGCGCGCCTGGAAGTCATCGAGTTGCCTCGTCATTTCGGCTCGCAGCTCATCCAGGCCTGCACCGCTAAGCGATGAGACCGGGATGATCGGCGAGCCTTCGAGCACGGTGCCATCGGCCAGCAATCCGATCTCCTCGCGCACTTCGTTCAGCCGCTTTTCATCCGCAAGATCGGCCTTGGTGATGACGAAAATCCCTCGGCCAACACCCAGCAGGTGGAGGATGTCCAGGTGCTCCTCGCTCTGGGGCATGACCCCATCGTCGGCGGCGACGGTAAACAGCACCAGATCTATCCCGTGAGCACCCGCCAGCATGTTGCGGATGAATCGCTCATGGCCTGGCACATCGACGATCCCAGCGCGAGTGCCGTCAGGCAGGCTGAAGTAGGCGAAGCCCAGGTCGATCGAAATTCCGCGCTCTTGCTCCTCCTTCAGCCGGTCAGTCTCCTGGCCGGTAAGCGCGCGGATCAGTGCCGTCTTGCCATGGTCAATATGACCGGCGGTACCGACAATCGCATGTATGACCTGAGAAGGCATTGTACTAAGGCACCAATCTCACTCCGGTGGCGAGTCTCGTCGCCACCGGCCGGCACCTCGTCCCTACCTCCCCACGTCAAAAAATGAGGGAGGGGCGCCTGGCGAGTATGGTGATCAGCTCTTCATCTGGTCGGTGAACATTTTCATATCGAAGTAGTCGCGCCACGCCTTGATCTTGCCATTGGGGGCGGTTTCGAACACACCCGCGACCGGTAATGACATGCGCTTGCCGTTGACCTCGAAGGAATCAACCCGTTCGTTGAAGACCAGGTCGCCGGAGGAGGCGCTATGGAGAATTTTGAACTCCAGCCAGGTGGTGCCCTTGAGCAATTGCTCGATGGTCTTGCGAATAGCTGCCTTGCCGCTGGCAGGCTTCAGCGGAATGTTGTGATAGACCGCGTCTTCGGTAAAGAAATCCATTACCTGGTCGAGGTTCAGACGCGCCCATGCCTTACAGAATTCGCTAACGATATTCTCAGCTTCGTTCGACATAATTCTAACCTCCAAGTCTGATTCGAGGCCGACACGCTTGAATGAGCCGGCACAAGGCGAGCGAGCCTGCACGGCGTGCTTCGTTCCTCCTCTGCTCATTCCTGGTCGAGATAAAAGCGCTCCTCGTCCTTGTTATAGCCGAACAGCTCGGCGAAGCGCCCCCAATTTACGATCGTCGAGAAGACCTTCTCCGGCGTTTCATTCGGCAGCAGCATCGTCAGATGGTCCAGCACCAGTTCCTTCTGTAGCGAACGATCCTCCTGGCCGTGCAGCAGACGCATAAAATAGGCGAACAGTCCGAGGTTCTTCAACTGCTCGCGGACGATTAGCTTGCGCCGGTTCACATCACTTTCGAGAAATTGCTTGCCTAGCGGTTCGATCACGACGTCGCCCGTCGGGGTGGAAACAAAACCGAGGATTTCAGCAGTCTTCATCACCTTGAGCAGGTCGGTGAATTTGAATTGTAAATCGCGGGCAATTTTATAGCCGTCTTCGCGCCCGCCGCGATCTTCCAGGGTCTCAAGCAGTCCGAAGACCCAGGTCAATTGGCAATCCGGAATCGGATTAATCCCAGCGGCTGTCATCAAGCGCGCTCCTCAATCAGCGAGAAAACCTTATCGGTAAGCGCGTTGAACGCTTCTTGACGGCGGTCGCGCGGCCGCGCCAAGTCGACTTTTAGTTCTGCCGCGATCCGCCCCGGCGACGCTGACATCACGGCAATACGGCCGCCCAGTTCCACCGCTTCCTCGATCACATGCGTGACGATAACGATGGTATGCACCGGCATATCGGGCGATTGCCAAAGATCGAGCAGTTCCTCGCGCATAGTAATCGCTGTCAGCGCATCCAGTGCCGAGAACGGTTCGTCCATCAGCAGCACGCGCGGCTCGACCGCCAGCGCCCGGGCGAGCCCGACCCGCTGCTTCATCCCGCCGGAGAGTTCACGCGGATAGGCCTCCTCAAAACCGTCAAGCCCAACCTTGTCGATATAGACGCTGGCACGTTTCTCCCTCTCGGCAGGAGAAAGGCCTCGGGCTTCCAGGCCCAATTCAACGTTGGCCTTGACGGTCAACCACGGCAGCAGGGCAAATGACTGGAACACCAGAGCGCATTCCGGATTAATACCATCGACCTGTCTGTCTTTGTAGAGCACCTGACCCGTGCTCGGCGCTATCAGGCCGTTCATGATCCGCAGCATAGTCGATTTGCCGCAACCCGACGGACCGACGACCGCAATAAATTCGCCTTCTTCGACGCTGAAGTTTAGATCTTCGAGCACGCGCCAGTTCCCCTTGGCATGCGGGAAGCTCTTGGACACATGACGCAGCTCAAGCAGGGGCATGGGACAGCGGGATCCGGTTCATGCATAAGAGATTTATTTTGGAAGGATGATGTTTCTCTCGCCACCTTCTATCATCAATCGGCCGCGGGCAACCCTCGCAGTATAGCTAGTAGTCCATCTTATAACGCTCCGTCGCGACATCGTAGAAGCGCCGCCATACCAATCGATTCAGCAGTACCACGACCAAAACCATTGAGAGCAAAGTCAGCAGAATCATAACGCCGCTGCCGGCCTGATAGGTCGCATCATCCAGCAAGGCCCCCAACCCGAAAACCTGATACGTTCGCCCACGATAGACGAAATATTCGGATAGAATTAGCGCGTTCCACCCCCCACCCCACGCAGTAATACTACCAGTCAATAGAGAAGGTATCATCGCCGGAATAGTCAGCTTGCGCCAGGTCGCCAGCCGGCCCAGGCCAAACGCATGAGTCGCTTCCTTGAGATCGGCGGGAATCTGGTTTACGCCAGCGAGCAGGTTGAAGAGCAGATACCATTGCATCCCGGTTAGAATTAGCAGAATAGAGGCGAGATTCATTCCCCCCGTAACGCGGATTACGAATACCACAATGAGCGGGAAAAGTGCTGTCGCTGGAATCGAGCCGACTATCTGCGCGATCGGCGTGAGACGGCGAGCGAAGAGCCGGCTTTGGCTGGCGGCGATAGCGCAAGGCACTGTCCACGCGAGCGAGATCAAATAGGCAGCCAACAAACGCAGGATCGAGAAGACCGTGGCCGCGGGTATTGACCTGGCGACCGCTGGCCACGGCTCCAGCAGCGTTTGCACCAGGGCAACCATCCCGTCGGCTACGGCATACACCACCAGGACGAGGAAGCCTACCAGCGCGGCAATTCGTAGATAACTGGCTGTGCGTACCATCCCTGGATGAGCCGAAGGATTAAACGGCGGCGTCGAGTGGAAGGCGCGGCGAATACTCCTGAATAGCGGACGCAGCAATGAACGCATCACCCGTGTTATGGCGGGTCCGATTGTGCTCAACGCATCGAGCATCCCCAGCGAGCGCATCGGCTCAGTCGAAGCGGCAAACTCGTAACGGAATTTCTCGGCCCAGATCGACAATGGCTGCCATACGATAGCATCCATCAGCACGATGACCGTCAACAGTGCGAGCAAGCCTGCTATCATTTCACCGGAGCGGCCCTTGTCAGCCGCCGACATCAGAAAGCTGCCGAGCCCGGGCAATTGATAGGAGTGCGCCGGACCGGCGCTGATTATTTCGCAGGCGATCAGGAAGTACCACCCGGCCATCCAGGAAAGGATCGAATTGTACACCAGCTTGGGAACGCACGCGGGCAGGATCAACCGGCGTAGTGTTAGCCAGCGGCTGGCGCCGAAGGCCTCGAGCACTTCCAATGAATCGGCGGGGATCGTTCGCACCGACTCGAATACGCCCAATGCCATATTCCATGCCATGCTGGTGAAAATGAGAAAAATCGCCGCCAACTCGACTCCTAGCCGTCCTCCATGAGCGATGGCCACGAAGAAGTAGATGGCGGCTGGGAAAAATCCTACGACCGGAACGGATTGGGCGATATCGATCGCCGGCAGTAATACGCGCTCCGCAGCACGGCTGGAAGCAGCCATAGGCCCGTAAATCAGCGAGAAGATGAGTGCGACCGCATACGCCGCCAGCATCCGGTAATACGAACAAAGGGCATAATAGGGCAGGTGTGTAACCGATGTGCTGAGACGGGGCTTAGCCAGCGGTACTCCGTGGCGCCGGTAGGCGAAAAATAACGCCAGGATCGCCGCCAGCGCCAGGAATGAAAGAGTGCCGTTGATCAGGTGGTGCGCACGTATGCGAGGCATGAGAGGAATTTTTGAGGCATGAGAGGAATTTTTAAAGAATAGCCGCTCGGCGTTTGCGCTTAAACAGGTATCTTTAAAGACGGCCTCGCAACAGTGACTGTTACTCACACGGATTCAAACACATCCTAAATGCGAGAATTTTCCATTATGCCGGCCCGGCGGCTCCCTGCAAACGATGAATGGCGCCTTGGCCCTGAGCCGTTAGGAGCCCAGGAATTGGAGCCTCTTATCGATGCGGAGCCGAAAGCAGACCTCAGTGCCACCCGCCTGACTCGTGCCGTGCAGGTGGTAACCGTCGAGCACATGCTATGGAGCGGGCTTGCGATATGGGCAGTAATCACCCGATTTCTGGAACTCGGCACGGCTCCATTAGCGCCCGCCGAAGCCCGCCACGCTCTGTTTGAATATGATCTGGTCAACGGTACGAACTGGGCTTCAGCGACCGGTTATCATCCAGCGTGGGCCGGATGGGTCCATCTGGTTGAGGCGGGGCTGTTTGCCGCGGGAGGGGCCAGCGACTTTGCCGCGCGCCTGATTTTCGCTATAGCCGGGCTTTTGATGGTAGCGATGGCCTTCCTGATGCGCTCTTATGTAGGTCGTGCCGGTGCAATCGCCGTTGCCTGCCTGATCACGATCTCTCCAACATTCACATATTTTTCGCGGGCCAGCGCGATTGCGATCGTAGCGGTCGCTGTCACGCTGGTCACGATCGAAGCGTTTATGAGGTTAGCGCAGCGGCCAAGCCTTCTGGGCGCTATATGGCTGGGCTGTGCGAGCGGATTGCTGTGCGCTACTGGCGCAGCCGGGCTGGCGACCGGCGTAATTCTCTTCGCAGCACTGGCGTTGCTTGGTGTCTACCAACTGACTGTCAGCGACAGGATCTATCTCAACGTTCGCATATGGCTGGAGCGTTACGCCTCGGCGCTGGCTGCAGCGATCATCGTCGCCGGGCTGTCCTGGTTTGCTTCGGAGATGAGTCTGTTCCGACTGACCGATATCGCCAAAAATATGGAGCACGTCTGGAACGGCTTCACCGAGCGCGACTATCTGGCAGGACTGCAATACTACACCCCCGGTTTGCTGCTCTACGAGTTTTTTATAATTGTGACGGCGATTGCAGGTCTTATCGCGATCGTCTCGTTGCGGATTTGGCCGCGTCTTGCGCTGTTTTCTTCGCTCTGGCTGCTGTTAAGTTTAGGCTATTTTCTCGGTAGCCGTGAGCGTGAACCGGAACGGCTGGTGCTAATGCTGCTGCCGCTAGTGATAGTGGGCGCCCTCGGCATTGACTATTTGCACCACACCAGGGTCTGGCCTTACGTCAGAATGGCTCTGGTAGCGTTCGGTGCTGCCACTGTTTACGTACAAATCGCCGCGAATTTCATTTACGCCGCGCCCGATGCGAATGAACCGCCGTGGGCGCGCCACGCCAATCTTTACTGGCGCGAAGGCGCCACCACTATCGAGGCCCGGGCATACCTGAGTGATATCCGGCGGCGTTTTCCGGAGGAGGGCGGGACAGTTTTCAATTTTGGCATCTGGCAGCCGTCGTTACGCTGGTATCTGCGCGATTTCCGTCCCACCAATTTGGCCAAACTGGCCGATTTGGTCATCAATCCCAATCCGACCGTTGTCGCGGTTCAAGACGCCGAGGTTGAGAGTCCCCATAGAGTTGATTTAGAAGAGAGTTGGGAACCAACCCTTTCTGCGCTAACACCCGCGCGCGCGATCCGCTTTGTGTTCACCGCCACCGCATGGACCGGGCTGCGCGACACGGCAATCGCAATAACGGTGCGGCCTTCGTCGGAATTGGCACCCACCCTGATAATTCCGCCGCCGCTCCCGCCATAGTCCAAAGCCGGCACTTCGATGCGTACGTGGTCCCACTTGCTCCTGAAACGAGACTGCTTTCCGTAGCTGAAATGTACACCGGCAGGTGCGCGCCGATGTAATCAGCTAACGTAACCGGGGCTCGTCAACGCTGGTTGGCGGAACACCCGGAAAGATTGAGATGGCGCGCGAGGTCGCCAGGAGACGGGAAGACTTCTCGCGCGCCCAGCCGTTCCAGGCGGGTTCGAGCCTCGAAATTGGCGGCCAGGCCGAAAAAGCCCACATTGGCGCGATGAGCCGCCAGCAAGTCGGCTTCGCTGTCGCCGACCAGGACCGCCTCGGGTTCGGTGCCGTCGATCAGTTGAAGCGCCTGCTTTATCATTTCCGGCGCCGGCTTCAGCGGCAACAAGCTGTCGCGTCCGACAATTGCGCCGACCTCGGTGGTAATGTGATGCAGCACGAGCCAGCTATTGACCGTCCGGGAGGAGTTGGACGTAACGATCGCGATACGCCGGTTGCGCCCACGCAATGCCGTTAACAGCTCTATCGAGCCCGGCAATGGAGCAGCATGCTCCACCCCGCGCAACTCGTACGCTTCAATTATTGCCGAAGCGTGCCGCATCAAGGCCTTACCGTCAGGCGAGCGCATCAGGATCCCGTTATATAGAGGCAAGTTGCGCGTTGGGAATTCCTTGAAGACGGCCTCATCGATTCCCTGCGAGCGCAAGAAAGCCTCCAACTCATGGCGGCTGGCTGCCCAATCGACCTGGTGTTCGAGTGCTGCCAGCGTGTTATCGAAATCGAACAGCCAGTGCCGCGCCTTTCGATTCCCGTTGACAACGATTGCAGTCATTGCTCAGACCAGCGGCCTCAACTCCCGACACTTCACGCTGATTGCTATCGCAGTTCCGGGCTGGTCGAACATACGCATTTTGAGCGAAGCGGGCTTTGCCGGAGTTCTCTGGTTGTGCAAGCGAATCCATTGAACTGCAGCAGTGTGGGAGATGGAGGCGGAGCCGAGCATGCCAGAAGTTTGAACGCTTCGGCCGCCGCGATCATCGCGACGAAACCAGCATTATCACTGCGGTGCTTCGACGGTGCGATCAGGTTAGCGTCGGCACATTGTGGGCAAGGTGGGCGCTTCGGGAGAATCGCAACGCTGGCGGGCTCCTCGAGACGGACGAACATCAGGGGTACATCGGCGCAAAGCAGCCGGGGCGACAGTATCGGTTCCGACGTTTCTGAATCTCCGCCGATCGCAAGAATAAGGTTTAATCCGGCGACGTTTTCAGCTCCTGGCTTGACCACCGCCTCAGGATTGAGTTCGGCCGCGCGCGTTATCAACAAATCCTGATCCTTCGGATCGCTTGGCGGAAGACGTAGGCGAATTTCACCAACCCCAGCGCCCACCATGTATGCGAGCACAGATGCCACATCGGCCGCCTTCCCCGTGAGCATCATTCGCGCCGACAGCAACCGCTCCTGGGCGATGCCACCGATCCCCGGCACGATTATCTGGCGTGCGTAGCGTTCGATTTGTTGATTGGTCAAACCCATGAACGTAGGCGCGAAGCTCTATTTCGCAGCGATGAGGTCTGCGGGCGCGGCTGTGCAGCTCGCCCGGTTTTGCTGGCAGCAGTTTTCCCGCAACTACTCGATAATGTTCTTTTCAATCGGCTCAACTGTCACGCCGGTTTGCCTGAGCCAGGCGAGCGCGCGCTCAATTTGTTCCGGCGTGCCCTCGAATTCCACCGCAACCAGGCCCATCTCCTCAGAGACGCTGGCGCCGCGGATATTGAACACCAGGTCAAATTTCTTGACGAGCTGGTAAAGAATCGGTTCCCTGATCAGAACCCGAGGATAGCTCAGGTAATAGCGCTCGCGGGTACGTTCCATTTGTCCATGAACCGCTGCATCCGTTCGCGGCGCCAATCCTGCCAGCCGATCCATAAGTTGGTCGACAGGTACTTGTCGCCAAAATCTGGGAATACCGTGACTACGCACCCCTGGCGCAGGCCGCGCGCGAGCTTCAGCGCCGCCACCATCGCGGCACCCGACGATTGGCCGACCAGGATACCCTCGAGTTGGCCCAGACCGTAAACCATTTCGTACGCGTCGTCGGTACTGATCTGAATTTTGTCGTCGAGTTCGTTCTCGTGATAAATGCCAGGGACGATCGAACTGGCCATGTGCTTTAGCCCCTCGAGCCCATGCATCGCATCGTCCGGCTCGATCGCGATTACCCTGATGTCAGGATTGCGTGACTTGAGATAACGGCCAGTGCCCATAATCGTGCCACTGGTGCCGATGGCCGCGAGAAAATGAGTGATCCGGCCGCCGGTCTGCCGCCAGATTTCGGGGCCGGTCCATTCGAAGTGGGCCAGCGTATTGGCCTCATTGTTATACTGGTCGGGCTTGAAGTAGTGGCTGGGGTTGGCCGCGATTATCTTACGCGCCAGCAAAATCGCGCCGTCGGAGCCCTCCATCGGATCGGAATAAAGTGTTTTGGCGCCGAATGCCTGGATGATGCGTTTGCGTTCGCGGCTGACATTACCGGGCATGACAATTTCGACCGGATAGCCGAGCACACTGCCGACCATGGCTAGTGCGATACCGGTGTTGCCGGAACTGGAATCGAGAATTGTTTTACCCGGACGGAGATCTCCGCGGGCCAGCGCAATCTCGATCATCTTGCGCGCGGCCCGGTCCTTCACTGAGCCGCCTGGATTAAAGCCCTCCAGCTTGGCGTATAGATGCACACCGGGCCGCAACAGCCCCGCGGTCAAGCGGGTGATTTCCAGCAAGGGTGTGTTGCCGATTAGCTCCAAGACGCTACGCGCGCGCGGAGTCGGGACTACTTCGGCGTTAATCTCCGCCGGCAATTGCTGGGACGATTGATATATCGTCGCCATCCTTGACCTTGGAAGTGAGTTGGTTGAGGAAACGGATGTCGTCGCCGTTCAAATAGATATTGACGAACCGGCGCAGTTCGCCCTTGTCATCGAGCAACCGCTCGCGCATCCCCGGATGGCGGCGTTCGAGATCTTCGATCACGGCTATGATTGAGTTGCCCTCGGCCGTGACCTCATCGTTGCCGCCGGTGAAGCGTCTGAGTGGCGTCGGCACGCGAACTCTGATTGGCATAGTTACGGATTAACCTCCTGCATCGGGGTGGTTTGCCGATGCTGCCTATATACCAGGCTAAATGATCTTCACACGTCCCCACCCAGCTACCAAACGGCGCAGCCGGGCAACGCCGGCGTTACTGATTGGGCCGCTTTCGCTCATGATCCTATGCGGCGCCGGCGAGCGATCGCCTGCTGCCGTTGAGGCGCTCGAAAAGCGCATCAAACTCCTTAAGCCTGGCTTCGATTACGTAGGGTTGTGCGATCGCCTGGGCCACCGCCTCGACCGTTTTGTAACCGTTACCAGTTATCGATACTACCACCGTGTCGTCAGGATTAATGCGCTTCTGCGCAATGAGCTTTATCGCCACCGCCAGGGTAGTACCGCCGGCCGGTTCGGCGAACACCCCTTCGGTGCGCGCCAGCAATTTTATCGCGTCAATAATTTCCGCGTCAGAGGCGACTTCGCCCCATCCACCGGACTCGCGCACAGCGCGCAGCACGTAAAAGCCGTCTGCCGGGTTGCCGATTGCGATCGATTTGGCGATGGTGTCGGGCTTGACTGGGGTAATCAAGTCTACGCCTTTGTGTAGCGCGTGAATAACCGGCGCCGCCCCGGCCGCCTGCGCGCAATGCACACGGCATTCGCCGTCGCGCAGCAGGCCGACTTCCTTGAACTCTTTGAACGCCTTGGCAACTTTCGGCAGGATTGTGCCCCCCGCAGTCGGGAGCACAATATGCTGCGGCAGCCGCCATCCAAGTTGCTCGATCACTTCGAAACCAAAGGTCTTGGCGCCTTCGGTATAATAGGGCCGCAGGTTGATATTGACGAAGGCCCAGCCGTACTTGTCGGCGATTTCGCTGCACAGGCGATTGACGTCATCGTAGTTGCCACGAATTATGATTACCTGCGCGCCATAGATCGTCGAGCCGACGATCTTTCCCGCTTCGACGCCTTCAGGCATGAAAATAACGCATTGCAAGCCGGCGCGGGCCGCATGAGCGGCCACTGCGGTGGCCAGATTGCCCGTGGAAGCACACGAAACGGTTTTGAAGCCAAATTCGAGCGCTTTGCTGATCGCAACCGAAACCACGCGGTCTTTGTACGACAGTGTCGGATGATTGACCGTATCGTCCTTTATATAAAGATTCTTAATCCCCAGCTCAGCACCGAGGCGTTCGACTTTTAAGAGCGGCGTGAACCCGGAATAGGGCCCAACTTCCGGCTGGCCTTCAACCGGCAGCAATTCGCGATAGCGCCACAGATTCTGTGGCCGCTCCTCGATTGCGGCCCGCGAAATTGCGGCCTTGATGGCTGCATAATCGTAAGCAACTTCCAGTGGCCCGAAACACATCTCGCACACGTGCAACGGGCTTACCGGATATTCTTGACCGCATTCGCGACATTTCAGACCGGTGACGTAGCTCATTTTTTCAACCATCCCTTGGTCCGCTGCGATTGCTCGGTATTACCCGCACATCGCAGACTCCTCAGCGCTAAACGCACCTCGCAGGTTCGTCTCTCTTCGGCTCCGCTCCCGGCGTCTCTAATGTACCGGCGTAATTCGCGGCACCGCACCCGCATCCAGCCCGCGCCGCTATTGGCGTCAGCCGAATTCGACCTAATCCTTTGGCGTCGTAGGTCAGCATGACGCCCGCGAGCGCGGGTATTCCGCCACGGAGAAACCTGGTAGCCTCGGCCGCCTGCACCTCTCCAATCGCACCTGCGATCGAACCGATGATCCCGGCGTCGCGGCAACTCGCGATTTCGTTCTCATCCGGCGGTTCTTCAAACAGGCAACGCAAGCATGCTGTGCGTCCAGGCAATATGGTCATTGTCTGGCCGGTCATCCCGAGCACCCCGCCGTAGGCGAAGGGACGGCCGAGCGCCACACAAGTATCATTGATGAGGAATTTCGTGAGCGGACTATCCGTCGCGTCGATCGTAAAATCAAAGGATTCGATTATCGACCGCGCGTTGCTTGGGTTGAGTTCACAGTGATAAGTTTCGAATTCAACCAACGGGGCGGCTTCGCGAAGCCGCCGCTCAGCCGCGGTGACCTTAGGCGTCCCGATGTCCGAGACCGCGTAGATTACCTGGCGATGAAGGTTCGAAAGCTCCACCGGGTCCGGATCAATCAGCCCGAGCCTGGGAACCCCCGCTCGCATCGCGGCCATCGCGGCCGGCACCCCGAGCCCTCCAACTCCAACTATGAGGATACCCCGGCTTGCAGCCTGATTAGCCACTTTTAAAGACTGCCCCTCTTGTAGGCTGCCCCCGGGTCTGTCCCTTTCCCGCTTCGTTGCGGGAGAGGGTAGGGTGACGATGCGGCCCTCTTCTGACTCGCATTACCTTCTTGACCGTCGCGATTTTTTGGCTCCAACAAAGACAAAACCCTCGGCCCCTGATAGGGCGAGGGTTCGTTTGCTCTCGCCTTATCTTCCAGGATCTCTCAATCAAGATCCCGCGCAGGAATTAGCACCAGCACCTTTCTCAGGCCGGTTGCTGCGGCATCATCGGGCCAGTCCCTCCGCCGCTCTGGATAAGGTCGTAATCTCTAAGCGCACACAATGATACAAACACGCCCCCGATGTCAACCAGACCGTACGGTCAGTGCAACGTAATCCTATTATTTACCGAAAGGCCCTCGTCGCTCCTTGCTGTACCCCTCCCGCTCAGCTGCGTAGCGGCGAGGTGAGGCTGACTATCGGTAGAGGGTCATGATGAGCGTTCTCAGGGTTCGAGCAATCGCTTCGGTTCAGAGTTCTTCTCCTTGCGATAATCGTGGTGACGGTGCTTTAAAAGGGCTGAACCTCAATTTCCTTAATGTTGCGGCGCCGGCTTCAGCCTGCGCCCGGTGCGACTATCCTCGATGGAGGGCGACATGCGAATTGGATTCATTGGACTGGGCAATATGGGCGGACCGATGGCGCTCAATCTGATCAAAGCCGGGCACTCGCTGGTGGTAAACGATATCCGCCGCGAAATGGCCGAGCCACATCTTACCGCGGGTGCGAAATGGGCAGAGACCGCGGCCGACGTTGCACGCGACGCCGAGTTGGTGCTCACCTCGCTCCCTGGTCCGAAGGAAGTCGAGCAAGTGTGCCTCGGCGGCGAGAACGGCATTATCCATGGAATTCGCAAAGGCGGCGTCTACGCCGATCTATCGACCAATTCGCCCACCGTGGTGCGCCGTCTGCACGCGACCTTTGCTGAGAAAGGCATTCCGATGCTTGACACTCCCGTCAGCGGCGGCACTCCCGGTGCGCGCGCGGGCACGCTGTCGATAATGGTCGGGGGCGACGAGGCGATTTACAACAAGATCAAGCCGGCGCTCGACAATATTGGCGACAAAGTCGCCTACTATGGTCCTATCGGCGCCGGGTCGGTTGTCAAACTGGTGCACAACATGATCGGCATCTGTACTCTCCAGCTTCTTGCCGAAGGGTTTACATTGGGCGTCAAAGCCGGTGTTTCGCCGCAAGCTCTGCTTACCGGGGTGCAGAATGGCGCCTATGGGCAGGGGCTGTTCCTCAAAGCTACGATGCCCAGGATGATCTTCAAGGGGAACTTCGACCATGTGACCTTCGCGCTCAAACTCGCACGCAAGGATGTCGGGCTGGCGACCGAACTGGCGCGCGAAATCGGCGTGCCGATGCCGATCGCGAACCTGGTCGAGCAGGACCTGCTCGAAGCATTCGTCCACGGATTAGCCGAAAAGGATTCGACCGCAGCGTTTACGATTCAGGAGGAACGCGCCGGCGTTAAGGTCCGCGACAACAGCTCGAAGTAGTGGCGGCTCGCGAACCGCCTACAAAAACCCTAAAAAATGATTCCGGGCAGGTTAAATCATGGCCGATGATCTTCAACGCAAAGGAATGGAACTACGCACTCAACTATTCGGCGAAAAGGCAGCGAAGGCCGGGCACGAATATTTAAAGGGCTTCGATGAAGATTTCGCCAATTTTCTCAACGAACAGGTGTTTGGCGCAATTTGGACCCGCCCCGGATTGCCAACCAAAACCCGCTCCTTCATTACCATGGCGGCGCTGATGGCATTAGGGCGAGCCCCCGAACTGAAGATCCATATGCGCGGCGCGCTCAATCTCGGCATCACCAAAGACGAGATCAAGGAGCTGATCATCCACCTCTCCCAGTACAGTGGTGTGCCGACCGCGGTCGAGGCGATCAGGACGCTTGGCGAGGTAACGGAAGCAAAGAAATAGCAATCGCTCGATACGGTCTGTTGCTATGCCTCGTTCGCCATGGTGCGTCATCGATCGTCGAAGGCGCTTGGCTCGGCAGTGAAATCCCTCGCCCTGACCAGGGGGAGGTCAGGAAGGGGTAGCCTGCTTCGCGCTTTTGCATGACGTCAGACTGCATTGTTGAACCTCTCAATGAGGTAGTGAACATGAGTTCCACTGAGTACGAAGTAGTGTGGCCGCGGAGTCCGCGCACTATCAAAATGAACCCCGTTGCGAAGCGGCTGGATACTTTGCGGGGCAAAACCATCGCGCAATTGTGGGATTATATTTTTCGCGGTGATGAGATCTTCCCAATCCTGGAAGAAGAGCTGGGCAAGCGCTTCCCCGATACCAGGTTTATTCACTACAGCGTATTCGGTTCGACTCACGGTGATAAAGAGCGAGAAGTTGTCGCCAGCATTCCGGCCAAGCTGAAGCAGTACCGGGCCGACGCAGTCATCTCCGGGATGGGATGTTGAGGGAGCTGTACGCCCGCCGTGTTGCGGGCGAGTGCCGCAGCCGAAACTGCCGGTATACCAACGGTTTCGCTGGTGTGCGAGGGATTCGTCGGCCAGGCGAATACTACTGCGGTAGGGTTGGGGCTGTCCGGAATGCAGTTGGCCATGGTTCCGGGCCATGTCGATGTCCAAAGCGCCGAGGAGTTGCGCCGAAACGTTGTCAACGCGACTGTCGACGCAGTAATTAAAGGGCTTACCGGGGAGATTAACGGAGCCGTCGGCACAGAACTGCAGCCTGCACCGACTGATATAGTGTTCTCCGGCAGCTTCGAAGAAGTTAATCGCTTCTTTTACGAAAACGAATGGAGCGATGGGCTGCCTTTAGTACCGCCGACGATTGAAAAGGTGCGCGAGTTCCTGCGCTTCACGGAACGCGCGCCGGACGAATCGCTCGGCGTCGTCCCGCCGGACAATCGTAGTGCGACTCGGTGGAGCATCGCGGTTAACGGCGTGATGGCGGGCTGCCGGCCGGAGTACATGCCAATCCTCGTCGCACTCGCCGAAGCGATGGCGGATCCCTCCTACGGCGTCGAACACAGTGGCAATACCCCGGGCGCCGAGACGCTTATTATTCTGAATGGCCCGATCATCAGACAACTCGGTTTCAATTACGAACAGGGTGTGCTGCGCGACGGCTTCCAGGCCAATACCAGTGTCGGCCGTTTCTGGCGGCTGTATCTGCGCAACATCGCCGGCTTCCTGCCGCACAAGACCGATAAGGGAACGTTCGGCAACACCTGGCGCGTGGTGCTCGCCGAAAATGAGGACGCGCTCGCGGCGATTCGATGGGAGCCGTGCTGCGCCGATTTCGGTTTTAGCGCCGGCGACAATACCGTTACGATTTCGCGCTACACCGGCGGCGATGTAATCGCGTCAGTACATGGTGAAAATGCCGAGCGCGTGATGCCTTATCTCGCCGATGCGGTTGCCAAGCAAATCGGCTGGGAGCTGGCCTTTACGGTCGGCATGGCCAATTCCAGCCAGCGCCCATTGCTGATACTCAGTCCGATTATCGCCAAAACTATCGCGGCTTCCGGATGGTCGCGGCGTGATGTCAAGCAGTATCTATTCGACCGCGCGCGGATCCCGGCGTCGAAGTTCGAACTGTATATCGCCAAATGGACACACTTGCTCCCAGAGAACCGCACACTGGTCGACTATGTGAATACCGGGAGAGCGCCGCGGGTCTTCGCCGAGTCCAGCGATCCGGCGCGGATGGTGCCGATCGTGGGCCGCGCCGAGGACTTTATGCTGGCCGTGAGCGGCGACCCGCTCCGCACGAATGCATACACGTTTGTGCATAACGGGATACTCGGCTATCCGGTCTGTAAACCAATCCGTCTGCCGCCCAAATGGGGGGAACTGCTGCAAGAAGTGAAGAGAATCTAGCCCGAACGCCATATCGCAATGCCCGACTCCGGCGCTGATACCTTGTGGCTCGTGCTTCCGGCTGCGCAACGGGCATCGGGTGAATGGCTCGACGATACGCTCTGCTTCGATGGTTTCCTGCACTCGGCGGTCGGGATCCGTCTCGATTCGGTGGTCTGAAGACTTGGTGTAACCGACCTGCAAGCCAAGGATCAGTTCGCCGCGTTGTGCTTTCGAGATAGCCCCGCCTGTGCACGCTGACGAAACCAACTCAACTCGGCCTCGCTCAAGGTCCCCTTCAGCCCCAACAGCAGACGATCGTTGGGCTGGCGAACATCATAGATCCCTTCATCGTCCGATGATGACGGTGTCCATCAGCCCGCACTGGCCCAACAGGTGGTACCAGTCGCGGTTGTTGCGCGCCAGGCGCGAGACCTCGATGCTCAAGACCGCGCCGACACGACCGAGCCCAACTTCGGCGACCAGGCGCTGAAAGCCGGTTCGCTTGGCGCTGCTCGCCCCGGATTTGCCCAGATGCTCGTCGATGACAACCACCTCCTTCCACCCCAGCCCTCGCGTATGTTCAGCGAGCTGGTACTGACGGCGGCGGCTTTCGTGATGATGGCGCACCTCGTGGCCGTTGCAGTTTCCGTTTCGGGCGCGCATCGTATCCGTGAGACGATGGGAGCAAGATCATGAAAGGCGTAGTCTTTCTGGGCAACCGAAAATTGGAACTGCAGGACTTCCCTGATCCCTCCCCAGGCGCGGGCGAGGTAGTGGTTGCAATGAAGGCCTCGGGCATGTGTGGTTCGGACCTGCACGTGTATCGCGCAACGGGCTCGCAGAATGCACTGGGCTTTGCAGTTTCGGCTCCCGCAATTGCAGGCCACGAACCGTGCGGCGTGGTCGCCGAGGTCGGACCTGCGGTTAACCCTCGCTTCGCGCAGAGCGGCGCGAGGGTCATGGTGCACCATTACTTCGGTTGTGGAGTGTGTCATCACTGCCGCACGGGATGGTCGCAAATGTGCACCGAAGGCGCGGCCGTCTATGGCGTCACACATCATGGCGGGCATGCCCCATTCATCAAGGTGCCAGCCAGCACGCTGGTGCCGTTGCCGGATGAACTCTCATTTGAAACCGGCGCCGCGATCTCGTGCGGAACCGGGACTGCATACGGTGCCCTGCGCCGCATTCATCTTTCAGGACGCGACACTATCGCTATTGTTGGACAGGGTCCGGTAGGTTTATCAGCCACTCAGTTTGCGGTCGCGATGGGGGCGCGGGTGATCGCACTCGATCTCAGCTCCGAGCGGCTACTGCTCGCCAAACGCTTCGGCGCCGAAATCACAATCGATGCCGGTGGCGACCCGCTGGGTGCAATCAAAGACGTGACCCATGGGCGGGGCGCTGATCTGACGCTCGATACTTCAGGTCAGCCCGATGGACGCATCCTGGCGGTCAAAGCTGCCCGCTCATGGGGTACCGTCTGCTTTGTCGGTGAAGGAAGCAACGTCACGATCGATGTGAGTCCGGACATGCTGCGCAAGCAGCTCACCATCATTGCGTCGTGGACGTTTTCGACGGTGGGTCAGGCCGAATGTGCGCAATTTGTGTCCGAGCGTAAAATCCCTGTTTCTGACCTGTTTACTCACAGGTGGCGGCTGGAACAGGCGCGAGAGGCCTACCAATTGTTTGATACGCAGACGACCGGCAAAGGCGTGTTCCTCATGTAGTTTTTCAACGACTCAGCATGCGATGCTCGGCGGTCGCGGCTTTCCCTGCTTGGGTGGAACGAATCAAAGCCGCGGCGGGCAGCACTCCACCCGACGCGCTAGACTGAGTGGCCAAGAATAGTGAATGTATACCGCATCGCTGTAATCCCGGGAGATGGGATCGGCAAAGAGGTCGTGCCGGAAGGGCTCAAAACGCTGGAAGCGGCCGGCGCCAAATTCGGCATCAGTTTCCGCTTCCAGCACTTCGATTGGAGTTGCGAGACTTATAGAGCCACCGGCCGGATGATGCCCACCGACGGCCTTGCACGCTTGCGCGATCACGATGCTATCTTCCTGGGCGCGGTCGGTTTTCCCGGCGTGCCCGACCACGTATCGCTTTGGGGATTGTTGCTGCCGATCCGGCGCGAGTTCGATCAGTACGTCAACCTTCGCCCGGTGCGCCTGCTGCCGGGGATTATTCCGCCGCTGCGAGATCGAAAGCCCGGCGATATTGACTTCTGGATCGTGCGCGAGAACACCGAAGGTGAGTACTCTCAGATCGGCGGCAGATTACATACCGGGACCGCTGATGAAATCGTGGTGCAGGAAGCGATTTTCACCCGGCGCGGCACTGACCGTATCATTCGTTATGCGTTTGAGTTAGCACGCCGCCTGGGCCGCGATCATGTGACATCAGCGACCAAATCCAACGGCATCTATTATTCGATGCCTTTCTGGGACGAACGTTTCGCCGCGATTGCGTCTGAGTATGCGGAGATCCGTGCCGATCAATATCATATTGATATTCTCGCCGCCCGCTTCGTTATCTCGCCCGAGCGGTTCAGCGTGGTGGTCGGCAGTAATCTGTTCGGCGACATCTTGTCGGACCTTGGTCCCGGCGTCACGGGCACGATTGGTGTAGCCCCATCCGCCAATATCAACCCGGAGCGAATTTTCCCGTCAATGTTCGAGCCAGTGCATGGCTCCGCGCCCGATATTGCCGGCAAAGGCATCGCGAATCCGATCGGTCAGATTTGGTCCGCAGCGCTGATGCTCGAACATTTGGGTCAAGCAGAAGCGGGACAAACGATTTTTCGAGCGATCGAGACGGTATTACAATCGCCAGACGCTCCACTGACCCCAGACCTGGGCGGCAGGTCGTCGACTGAGGATCTGGGCGCGGCGATCCGTCGAGCCATCTAACGCGAGCGCTCACCTGCGACGCGCCGACCGGTGGGAGGGAGCGAGACTAGGCGGCAGTGAAACGGCATCTCAGGCCGGTCGACGACTGAGACAACAGCGCCGATCTTCTCCGCGATCATGAGTTGTCTACCGCTATCGTTGAACCAAGCCTTTCTCTCCTCGTTCCAACAGAACTCCCTAATACCGGGTTCGCTCGAGCATTCCTGACGAGGCAGATACGGTAGTTTGTTCTATGAGCTCCCATCTTTTCGTAACCGTTCGGTGTTAATTCGGCGCGAGGAATGTCTGCCGACAGCCCTTTGGTCGGTATTGAAACGCATCTGCCGGTAGACTACATCGCCGCCCGCGCAACTTATATCGTGAGCGCTGTCGATTGAGCAGGAACCGGCGTGATTGATCACCGTCAGATGCGGCATATAGCGGAAGTACACATCAGTAAGAATCTTCCATCCCTTATGCCGATCGGACGGGTGCAGGAACGCATAGACCTTTCAACTATCGTCAATGGACCAGTTATATGAGCTTGATACTTAAAGTCCAGCCGTGCGATGGTCGTGCCGATCATCGCAAAAAATTCAACAGGTGGCGCAATGGCAGACGAGCTCAAAGTCGAACGCAATCAGAACTACGTCACGTTTTCATTAAACCGTCCTGAGAAGCGCAATGCGATTAATCGCGCGGTGATCGAGGCGCTCGACGGCGCACTCGCGTCGATCGAAGCCGATAGCGACGTTCGCGCAGTGGTTATCCGAGGCGAAGGCCGCGGCTTTTGCTCCGGCCTCGACCTGCGCGATATCGAGCAGATGGGCACCGGCGGTCTCACCTTTGAGACGGTGATTGCACGTCTGCAGAAACTCCCGGTCCCCACCATCGCCGCAGTTCATGGCGACGCTCTAACTGGCGGCCTGGTTCTGGCGCTGACTTGTGACCTGCGAATCGTTAGTGAAGGCGCGCGGCTTGGGATGACACCGGCACGGATCGGATATCTGCCGACTTATTGGATTTTCCGCAAGTTCGTCGAAACCGTTGGTCCGGCAAATACCGCCGAAATCATGTATCTGGCTGATGCGGTTGATGCAGGCCGAGCGCGCGAAATGGGGTTGGTGCATAGAGTCGTGCCTGACGATTCCCTCGCATCCGCGGCGGCCAAATGGGCGGCAACGATCGCGGCCAACGCGCCCTTATCGGTGCGCGCGATGAAGCAAATGATCGCGCGGGTAGTGAGCAACGCCTTCGAGGCCGAGCACAAGGACCTGGACGAACTCGGCAACAAAGTCCGCAGCAGTCAGGACGCGCGCGAAGGAGTGCGGGCATTCCTCGAAAAGCGCAGGCCCGTCTGGCGTGGCCAATGATGTGGCGAGTTTCCGTCGATAGGCAAGTGAGGGTCCCTCGCCCGCGCAGCAGCGACAAGGGGGAAAGCGGCGCGGCTCTTGCGGCCTCTCGCAAGAGCTGTGACGCGCGGGTCTTCGCAATACGCCCTTGATGGGCGCACGGTGGGCATGCGATTCTCGCGCCCAAGCAAATCGCCTGTTTGGTAAGGAGCATTTGAGATGGCCGAAGAAGCGCTCAAGGAAGAAGTGCTCAAGATCGAGCGTCGTGACAATTTCGTGACTCTCACGATGAATCGCGCAGAGAAGCGCAACGCCCTTAACGTCGCGCTAATGCAGGCGATGGATGAGGCCATCAGCTCAATTGAAGGCGATAATGAAATCCGGGCGGTGATCGTTCGCGGCGCCGGTTCGAGCTTTTGCTCCGGACTCGATCTGGCCGAGGCTGATCGGCTTGAAGGCGGCCGAGGCCCGGTTAACATCGAGCGCGTATTTCATCGGCTGGGTCATATTCCAGTCCCGACTATCGCGGCGGTGCAAGGCGCGGCGCTGGCCGGCGGATGCGAACTGGCGCTGCATTGCGATCTGCGCATTGCCGCCGAGGATCTCCGTATGGGGATGACGGTCGCGCGCGTCGGCCTGCTGGTGCCGTACGATTTTATCCGCAAGCTGATCGAAGTTATCGGCGCCGCAAATACCGCCCAGATCCTCTACACCGCTGAACCGGTCGGCGCTGAACGTGCGTTTCACATGGGGATGGTGCACGAAGTGGTGCCGAATGCGAGTCTCGACGCGACTGCGCATGCATGGGCCGAGCGGGTATCCTCTAACGCGCCGCTCAGTCTGCGCACCATGAAACAAAGCATGTGCCGGGCGCTAAGCAATTCGAACAACGCGTGGCACGACGATTTGCTGGCGATGGCCCAGGTCGTCCGGCAAAGCCAGGATGCCAAAGAAGGCATCCGCGCCTTTCTGGAAAAGCGCAAGCCGCGTTGGACAGGTAAGTAGCACCGACCCCGCCGGCAACGGAGGCAGCGGACTCCAGGCGGCACTGCTGCCTCTCGGACTAATTGCGCGCGAGCGCTTTGCGCAGCGCCGCGACATTGTGAACGAGCTGGCTCGGCAGATTGAGGGTGCCGGCGACGTTCGAATACGGATACAAGCGGCCGTTGATATGCGCGTGGAGCGGCAGGCCGGCGCCTTGATGGATCTCGTAATCGAGCGGCAGTGGGCCGAGTATTCGCACCAGGCGAAAAATTGCGCGCGAGAACCTGCGCAGCCCTTCGGCCGGCAGCTCTGTCAGACTATCGCGAAATTCCGGCATGATAACATCGTAGCTGCGCGGAAATGCGCCGATCGGACTCGCATAGCTGACGACGCCGTCCCTGCGCTCGATCACCAGTCCGGCGCGGTCGACAATCCCGGTCAGCTCCTCCCATAACCCAGGATTCTCTCGCTCAGCTCGCGCTTCGGCTTCGATTGCAGGCAACGGTTGCGGCGAGCCGATAACTTGCTGATGGGGATGCGGCTGCGACGCGCCCGATTCGCGCCCCTGGTTCTTGCGAATCACCACCGAATGCACCGCGGGATTCTCCAGCACGCGGCGCATCAGGCGGACATCTGTCAGGAGCAAATGATGGAAATGCTCCTCGCCGAGCGCTCCCGTGCACATCAGGTCGTTAATCGAATGAGGATGCTCGCTGAAGTGACGCGGGTCCTCAACCACGATGTAGGACTCGTTACGCCCGCCGGTCAGGCTCTCCGGGATGCGCGGAAAGAGGTTGTTGAACACGCGAATCACCCAGCTTGCACCTTCTACCAGGTGACGCCCGTGCCATTTGGGGAATTCTGCGGGCGTCACCCGCATCAACTCGGGCGGCGCCAGGCTCTCGTTGCCCGGACAAAAAGGACAGTCCCGAATCGCATTGTGGAGCGCCCTGGTGTCCGGCGCCGGCATATCGGGATTCAGTTCCTCGCGGCCGCCGAGGGTAAAGGCAAAGCTTTTGCCGCGCACGTCAACGACGTACGAGATCACACCGGTGATGGGATTTCTGATCCAGACCAGCGCGCCCTCGCGCATCTCATATTCGATCGGCATAGCGGTAATCTATCAACTCGTAGACCGCTTCGGCGAACCGCACGCGTAATAAAGACGCGCGGATATCCCAAAGGGCCGGGGTTCGCGCACTCCTCAGCGCAATCAAGCTGGGTCGCTAAACATGCCGCTGGGCGACTTTGAGTCTAGCCGTGGTGGCGAGCTTGCGCTGCCCTTCGTCGAACGTAAGAAACATATTTGCCCCCAAAGCAATAGCGGCGGCGACGTGAATGATATCGAGGCTGCGGGTACCGAGCCTGGCCGTCCATCTCGACGCTAGCCGTCTGGCGTGGGCGAACATCTCTTCAGATAGAGCTTGGATCGCAAACACCCCGTCGCGCAGATCTGCGCGTAACGCTGCGCGAGCCGCGCGTGCCTCAGACGACCGTACTTCTTTCCTGAATAACCGTAATTGCACGGTGTTTACCAGTTCCAACTCTCCAAGGGCCGTGATGAGCACTGGCAGCGGCATTTGTTGCATCCACTTTGCCGCCTCGACCGAATTCGCATCCGGAACATACAGAGATACCACAAAGCTCGTGTCCGCGTACGCGCTCAAAGACGCTCGCGCTCCTGCGCGAAGAGCTCCGCCCCGCTCACCCGAAGCGTTTTGTCGCCGTAGATGCGCCGCAAGCGCGCCAGAAAATCAGGGCGGTGGGCGGCGGACAGCCGCGCGGGCAGTAATCGCGCAATTACCCGCTTGCGCTTCGTGATTTCGAGCTTCTCGCCCTGCTGGAGCAACCGCTCAACCTCTGAAAAGCGGTAGCGAAGATCCCGCACGCTTGCCTTTCTCATGTGATGCATCTTAGCATCACACAACAAGCGCACTCAAAAATGCGGCCCGCGGTCAAGGAGCGGCCTTGAGTAAAGCTCGACGAGATCGCAAAGTTAGAAGCTAATGCCGCCGCGGACCATCCATATACTGCCCGAGCAGGTCGCCAGCCAGATCGCCGCTGGCGAAGTTGTCGAGCGGCCGGCCTCAGCGATCAAAGAATTGGTCGAAAACTCGCTCGATGCCGGTGCTCATTCGGTCTGGGTCGAAATCGAACGGGGGGGGACCAGTTTGATCGTGGTCGCCGACGACGGCTGCGGGATGAGCCGCGAGGATGCACTGCTCTCTCTGCGCCGCCACGCGACCTCCAAGGTGCGCGAAGTAGCCGATCTCACCGCTATCCGGAGCTTCGGCTTTCGCGGCGAGGCGCTGGCTGCTATCGCCAGTGTCGCCGAGTTGCGGATGCAGACCCGGCGCCCAGACGAGGGTTGCGGCGTGGAGGCGCTGGTCAATGGCGGCGAGGTCGAGCAAACTCGCGACTGTGCGCTGGCGCCCGGAACCCGGATCGAGGTGCGTCGCCTCTTCTACAATACTCCGGCGCGGCTCAAATTCATGAAAACCGTGCCAACCGAGCAGGCCGCAGCCGCTGAGGTTTTGCAACGCCTGGCGCTGGCGAATCGCCGGACAGCATTCCGGTTCGCGGCCGACGGCCGCACGATTTTTGAATTGCCGCGGGTCGCCTCGTCACTTGAACGGGTGCGCCATCTCTACGGCGCGAAACTGGCGGAGCGGATGCTGCCGTTTGACTATCGCAGCGGCCCTGTCCGGTTACACGGTTTGACCTCGATGAGCCAGGAGTCGCTGGCGGCACCCCGCCTGGTATTCACTTATGTCAATAACCGCCCGGTGCGCGACCGCATCCTGATGCGTGCGATTGCGCGGGCTTATGAAACGCTGCTGCCACGCGGACGGCATCCGGCAGTGGCTCTGTTCATCGAACTGCCGCCTGAAGAGGTCGACGTCAACGTTCATCCGATGAAAACCGAGGTGCGGTTTCGCCGTGCCGGCCAGATTTTCGAGCTGGTCTATTTCGTGCTGCGGGATCGCCTCAAAGATCAGACAAGCAGCGAGCTTACGCCGAAGGATTCGGCGTCCGCGCGCGAGCAGCCTGCATCTCCTCCACCGTTTTCTGATACCGGGGCACCAGGCGTCGCGGAGCGCAGCCGAGCTAACCAGGCTGGACGAAGTGAAGCCGAGCAAACGACTCTGCACGGGCCGCATTCAAATAAGGACTCTGGGGCATGCGCACAAAATGACGAAAGCGGTGCAGGATCCGAACGGCCGCTTTGGCTGATAGCCGACTCGATGACCAACCGCGCGATGCAGGTTCCGCTCGCACTCGGTTTCGGCCGTGCCAATGACAATTCACACGATGCCAATGGTGTTTCAGCGGGCCGGCCGGTGCCGGACTATTCGAGCCTGCGCGTGATCGGTCAGTTATTTGCCGGCTTTATCGCACTGGAAGGCGATGATGGCTTTATCCTCGTGGACCAGCATGCGGCACACGAGCGGGTAACATTCGAGCGCCTCCGTGCCGAACTCCGCGCCGGGGGCATCCGCGTGCAACCGATGCTGGCGCCGGTGCCGTTCGAGCTTAATCCCGCGCGTGCGGCGCAAACCATGGCGACACTGCCGGAGTTGCATGCGATGGGGTTCGAGGTCGAGCCATTCGGTGCGGCCGCGCTCCTGCTCAAGGGTGCGCCCGCGGTGTTTGCTCCGAGTGATAGCCGCAGGTTGCTCTCAGATATGCTCGACAGTATGGGGGAGAATGGCTTTCGGCTCCACGGCGAGGGTGCGATGGAAGAATGGCTGAAGACGCTTGCCTGCCATGGTTCCTTGCGCGTTGGCCGCGTGCTCGACACGCGAGAAATCGCCTCCCTGCTCGAGCAGCTCGACCGGACCGAGTTCAAGACCAACTGTCCGCACGGGCGCCCGGTGCATGTTGAGTTTCGCCGCACACAGCTCGAGCGGATGTTCCGGCGATGAATTCCGGTGTGCGCGTCGGCTTTATCGTCGGACCGACTGCTGCAGGCAAAAGCTCTATCGCGATCCAAATTGCAGAGCGGCTTGGTGGCGAGATCGTCAATGCCGATTCGCGCCAGGTTTACCGCGGAATGGACATCGGTACGGCCAAACCTCGCGCCCATGATCTGCGCCGCGCCCGGCATCATCTGATTGATATCCGAGACCCCGGTGAGCCGCTCGACGCGGCTGAATTCGCGGTGTTGGCGCATGCGGTGATTGCGGACATCGCCGCGCGTGGACGGCCCGCTTTGGTGGTCGGCGGCAGCGGTCTTTACCTGCGGGCGATTCGCAGCGGCATTTTCGCCGCGCCGCCCGCCTCCCCTGAAATCCGCGCCCGCCTGGCCGGTCTTGCGGCCCAGCACGGAATGGGCGAACTGTTCGAACGCCTGCGCAAAATCGACCTTGAAGCCACAGCTTGGATCAAACCGAACGACCTCAAGCGCATCGTGCGAGCGCTCGAAGTCTACGAACAGACCGGTGTGCCTATCAGTGAGCATCAGCGGCGCCATCATTTTGCCGAGCACCCGTTCGAGACGCTGACGGTGGGGCTGACGCTACCCCGCGAACGCCTGTACCAGGCCATTGACCGGCGTTTCGATGCGATGGTCGAGGAAGGACTGGTCGGTGAAGTACGCTCGCTATTAGCAAAAGGCTACGATCGAGCGGGTCCATCGGCTTTAGCCTATCCGCGTGAAGATGATCGGCAGAGCCCTCTGGCACTGGCACTATCTACCATCGGCTACCGCGAAATCGCGGGATTTTTGCGCGGCGAGATGGGTCTTGCAGAGGCAATCGCGCGCGCAAAGCGGGCCAGCTGCCGTCTGGCCAAGCGCCAACTCACGTGGTTTCGCGCCGATCCGGAAATCGTCTGGCTGGACGCCGCCGGGGACGCCGATCAGGCCTTGAAGCGGTTTCAGGACTTTTTTTCGAACCCAATTACCAGTATGTCTTCCACCCCGCCGGCGTAGGCGCACTCGAGCAAATGAGGCATTCTGCTCGGTCGAAAGAACCCCAGTTGCGAGAACAGCTCGAGCCCATCGAGCGCGTGCGGCTCGCGCGCGACCCCAATCGTCCGCAGACGCTGGACTATGTTGAAGCGCTAGTACGGGATTTTTTCGAGGTTCATGGCGATCGCCGCTATGCCGATGACGAGGCGATTATCGCGGGACTCGGGTACTTGGGCCGCATGCCGGTCGCGATCGCCGGCCATCAGCGCGGCCATTCAACCGCTGAGCGGCTGCGGCGTAATTTCGGCAGAGCCCATCCTGAAGGCTATCGCAAGGTGGCGCGCGTGTTCGACCTCGCCGACCGTTTTGGCCTGCCAACAATCACCTTTATCGATACCCAGGGGGCCGAGCCCGGGATAGGCGCCGAAGAGCGCGGCCAGGCGGAGGCGATTGCCGCCAACCTCGCGCTGATGGCGCGGATGACAGTACCGATTATCGCGTGTGTCGTCGGCGAAGGCGGCTCGGGCGGTGCGCTGGCACTCGGGGTGGCGAATCGCGTGCTGATGCAGGAGAATGCGTGCTACGCGGTTATTACTCCGGAAGGATGCGCTGCCATCCTATGGCGTGATAGCGGCCAGGAAAAGGTAGCGGAAGCCGCTGGTGCGCTTAAGTTATCGGCTCCGGACCTGATGCGGCTTAAGCTAATTGATGAGATTGTGCCCGAACCCCGCGGCGGCGCCCATCATGACCCGTCCGCCGCCATTAAATTGGTCGGTGCCGCGATTTCACGCCATCTGTCCGAGCTTTGCCGGATGAAGCCCGCCCACCTGCGCCGCGACCGTGAGCGCAAGTTCGCCGCGGTAGGCAACGCATTCCTGATAACCGGTGACCCGGGCGTCCGGACCTCGGACCGGTGAGCTTGTCGTCCGTTGGTGCTTCCCTGCGGTGCATTGAAATGCGGCGGCTAATCGGCTAGCGATTGCACCCGCGATGGCTCGTGCCTCATCAAGACCGCTCGCATCGGCGAGCGATTCGCTCGGCGATCTGCGCAAACGGATCGACCAAATCAACCTGCAACTGGTCGACCTGCTCTCCGAGCGCGCACAGCTGGCGCAGGCGATTGGCCGTTTGAAGCAAGCCGGCGGCAGCGCAATCGTGCAGCCGTCGCGCGAACGCGAAGTGCTCGAACGCGTGGCCGCGCACAATCAAGGGCCGCTGAGCCCGGATCATCTACGGCGGATTTTCGTCGAGATAATCTCGGCGTGCACTGCCCTGGAGCAACCGGTGCGGGTCGCATATCTGGGTCCCGAGCATACGTACAGCCATGAAGCCGCACGCACCCGTTTCGGGGGGAGCGCCCGCTTCGAGCCGCAACCGTCCATCGCCGGGGTGTTCCAGGCGGTCGAAAACGGCCGCGCCGACTTGGGCGTAGTGCCGGTCGAGAACACCACGGAAGGCTCGGTCGGCCTCACCCTTGACCTGCTGATCGACACCCCATGCGCGATAATTGCTGAAATTCTGCTGCCGATCCGCCACGCCATAATGTCGCGTGACGGCGATCCAACCAAGATTCAGCGTATCCTGTCTCATCAGCAATCGCTTGGGCAATGCCGCAACTATCTTGCTGCTCGCTATCCGTATTGCGAGCTTGAAGCAGTTTCCTCGAACGCGTTCGCCGCCAAACGCGCGGCCGAAGACGCTTCAATCGCCGCGATCTGCTCGGCCGCTGCTGCCGAGGCTTATGGACTGGTGGTAATCGAGTCCAATATCCAGGACGTCGCGCAGAACACGACCCGCTTCCTGGTGCTGGGTAAGGAACTGGCTTCCGCTTCTGATCGCGAGACCGCGAAGCCGGCGCCCGGTCCCATTGCCGACAAGACGAGCCTGGTCTTCGCGGTGCCGGAGCGAGCCGGCGCGCTGCATGCGGCGCTCAGTCTGTTTGCGCGAGCGAAAATCAACCTGACCATGATCCAGTCGCGTCCGCAGCGCGAGCGCCCTTGGGCGTATACGTTTTTCGTTGACTTCCAGGGCTCGTGCGAGGAAGCGCGGGTCAAGCGTGCGCTGCGCTCACTTGACCGGCAGGCGCTTTTTTTGAAAGTGCTAGGATCGTATCCTGAAGGGAGATAGGCGGTAGTCCGAAACGGGGTTCGCCGCAAAGTCTACTAACCTTGATAAAAGCCGAAGATTTGGTCTTGCCGCCGGTCGCCGCTCTCCACCCGTATGAGCCCGGCAAGCCGATTGAGGAACTGGAACGCGAGGGGGGCGCCGGCGATGTTATCAAACTGGCGTCCAACGAAAACCCGCTGGGTCCCTCTCCGATGGCGATCGCGGCGGTAACCGCGGCGCTTGCGGAGGTCAACCGCTATCCGGATGGCGCCTGCTGGGCGCTGACACGGAAGATCGCCGCACGCCATCAAGTTGGCGTGGAGCGCATTTTTGCCGCCTCCGGCTCGGTCGAAGTTCTGAATCTGCTGGCCTTTTTATTTTTGCGGCCCGGGCTTAACTCGGTTTTTTCAGAGCATGCCTTTGCCATCTACGCGCTCGCCACCGCGGCGGCGGGCGGCGAATGGCGCGCGATTCCGATGAAACCGGGGTATCGCTTCGACCTCGATGCGATCGCCGCCGCGATCGACGGCAATACACGCCTGGTGTTCCTGGACAATCCCAACAATCCGACCGGTACAATTTTCCGCACAGCGGAATGGGAGAAATTCCTCGCCAAGGTGCCCGAGCAGGTGCTAATCGTCGCCGACGAAGCGTATTTCGAGTTTGTCCGCGATCCTGATTATCCGGACTCGCTTAAGTATCATGATACCGGCCGCATGATCGTGACCCTCAGGACTTTCTCGAAGATTTTTGGGCTCGCCGGGTTGCGGATTGGTTACGCCGTGGCGCGTCCGGACATCGTCACCTTGTTACACAAGGTGCGCCAGCCGTTCAACGTTACCTCACTTGCTCAGGTTGCGGCGATTGCCGGGCTCGACGATGGAGTGCACGTGCGCCGAACCTTGGAGATTAACGCTGCCGGACTCGCCTACCTGGGGCATGAATTCAAACGGCTGGGCATTGATTTTGTGCCCAGCCACGCGAATTTTATCCTCGCCGAGGTTGGCGATGCCTTAAAGGTCTTCAACGACTTGCTCAAGCTGGGCGTGATCGTGCGCCCGATGGGCGGCTATGGCCTGCCCAGGCATTTGCGAATAAGCGTCGGCCTCGAGCAGGAGAATCGCCGCCTGGTTTCCGCTCTCGAACAGGTCCTCGCCCAAGTGCCGCCGCAAGCGGCGACCACCAGCAGGGCAGTCACCGATTAGATGTCGATCCTGTTTCGCCAATTGACGATCTGCGGCGTCGGCCTTATCGGCGGCTCTCTCGCCCTCACCGCGCGCAGGCATCGGCTGGTCGAGCGGATCGTCGGACTCGGCCGCACACAGTCAAATCTCGATATCGCCATCGCCCGCGGGCTTATCGACTTTGCTACGCGGGATGCCGCGGAGGCTGCGCAGGGCGCGGACCTCTTGATGCTGGCGACGCCGGTAATGACGTTCCCTGCGACTCTCAGCGCGATGGTTCCGTATTTGTCTCCGAACGCCGTGGTGACCGACGTCGGGAGCGTCAAGAGCTGGGTTGTGCAGCAACTCGAACCGTTGCTCAAACCTGCCATGAGTTTCGTCGGGGTGCATCCGGTTGCCGGCAAGGAAGTAACCGGTGCCGCTGCGGCGGAAGAAGGTTTGTTTGTGAATCGGCGCGTAATTGTTACGCCGTCAGCGCTGAGCAGCTCGGAGGCGCTAGAAAAAATCGAAACGCTATGGCGCGCCACGGGCGCACGGGTTGAACGGATGCCGCCGGCGTCGCATGACGCGATCCTCGCGCGCGCCAGCCATCTGCCGCAAATCGTTTCGAGTGCACTCGCTTGCGCGTTGGCCGACGAAATGGTGGAAGGACGGTGGGCAGCCGGTTTCGGTGCGGGTGGATTACGCGATACTACGCGTATCGCCGCCTCCTCGCCCGAGATGTGGCGGGACATCTGTGTCAGCAATAGCGAAGCGCTTACCAGCGCGCTAAGGCTCTATCGGGAGTGGTTCGCCCGCTTCGAGGACGCGGTCGCGGCGAGTGATGAACGAGCCCTGAATGAGCTGTTCGCGCGCGGCCGCCGGATGCGCGAGCGGACCGAGTAAGCTCATTGGCGCAGGGCGGGCAAGCAGCGAAGCTATCCGCAGGATTTTACGATGACGACGCGAACGCGACCCGTAGTGGCGATTGACGGGCCGGTGGGCGCGGGTAAATCAACCGTGGCCCGTGCGCTCGCCCGCACCTTAGGCTTCCATTACCTGAATACCGGCGCGATGTATCGTGCAGTCGCGGTCGCCGCACGTTATAGTAATATTGACGAAAACGCCGCCGACCGCCGACTCGAACAACTCCTTGATTCAATCGCGATTGATTTCGAAGGCGAGCGCGTATTGCTCGACGGAGAGGATGTTACCGCCGGGATTTCCCAACCTGCGATCGGCGATTTGGCGTCGCGGCTGTCAACTCGCGCGGTGGTGCGCGCTCATCTGCGCAAGTTACAGCGGGCGGCGGGTGAAACGGGTGGCGTAGTGATCGAGGGACGCGATATCGGCACGGCGATATTTCCTGACGCCGAATTCAAATTTTTCCTGACCGCCGACCTCAAGGTCCGCGCCGAACGCCGCTTCGCCGAACTGGCCGCTCGCGCTGTTGCCATCACCGAGGTCGAAGTGCTGACCCAGCTGGAAGAACGCGACCGCCGCGATCAGCAGCGCGAACTGGCGCCGCTGCGCCCGGCCGACGACGCGATCGCAATTGATTCCAGCAAGCTTGATGTCGAGCAAGTAGTGCGTGCGATGTTGGCGCGCGTTGAGCCCCAGGTGGAGCGTGGCAAAGCCGCTGAGTTGAAGCGATAACGGAGCCGCCAGGGCGCCTGGCGCCACGAACTGCCACCGATTAGCCGAGACCCAGCGAATACGATCTAAAACCCGGAGAGTAGTAGCAGGGAAACAGTCCGCGAGTTGCATCTAAAAGAAGGAGTCGGCGAGGTGTGCGTGAAAAAAGTACGGAGTGCGGTACGAATCTAAAAAGCTTGCATGCAATGCGGGGCTTGAAACACAGCTAGTACCCTTGTATGTGAAATGCAGTAGCGCCCAAGCCCGCAGAAGGTCCCACTAAATGGAGAAACAGTTGTCGGAAAGAACGAACGGAGGAACGAATGATTTCGAATCGCTGATGGAACAGAGCCTGCACGCCCCCCGGCCCGGCGATGTGCTGACCGGCACGGTACTTCTGATCACCCGCGATAACGTAATCATTGACATAAATTACAAGTGCGAAGGGCAGGTGCCGCTCGTCGAGTTCCTCGACCATGAAGGCAAGATCATGGTCAAGGAAGGCGACGAAGTAGATGTTTATTTCGAAGGCACCGAGACTGAAAACGGCACGGTCATGCTTTCGCACGCCAAAGCTGAGAAGTTCAAAGTCTGGCGAGAACTCGAACGCGCCTTCCAAAATGAAACGCCGGTCGAAGGGGTGATCCTCGGCAAAGTCAAAGGCGGCCTGCAAGTCGATATTGGCGTGCCGGCCTTCCTGCCCGGCTCGCATGTGGATTTGCGCCCGGCGCGCAATCTCGATCGCTACGTCGGCCAGCGTGGCCGTTTCCAGATACTCAAGTTCAACCGTGCGCGGGGCAATGTCGTGGTCTCGCGCCGCGCCGTAATCGAACGCGAGCGTACCTCGCTCAAAGAACAAACGTTGAAGGTGCTGGAGGAAGGCGTGATCCTTGAAGGCACCGTCAAGAATATCACTGACTACGGCGCCTTCGTTGATCTCGGCGGCATCGACGGCCTGTTGCATATCACTGATATGGCATGGGGACGCTTGCAACGCCCGTCCGAAGTGGTAAAGGTGGGCGACAAAGTCAAGGTAGTGGTGCTCAAGTACGACCCCGCGCGCGAACGCGTGTCGCTCGGGATGAAGCAGATCATGCCCGATCCGTGGAGCAAAGCGGCCGAGAGCTATCCCGTCGGCGCCCGCTTCCGTGGCAAGGTCGTGAGTGTGACCGACTATGGGGCTTTTGTCGAACTTGAAAAAGGTGTCGAAGGGCTGATCCATGTCTCCGAGATGTCCTGGAGTAAGCGCGCGGTCCATCCCTCGAAAGTCGTCAATGTCGCCGATTATGTCGAGGTACAGGTGCTCGGAGTCGACGAAGCCAACCGCCGAATCTCGCTCGGACTCAAACAGACCGAACCGAATCCGTGGCAGGCGCTGGCCGAACGTCATCCGCTCGGCAGCCGGGTAACGGGTAAAGTGAAATCACTGACCGACTTCGGCGTATTTGTCGAAATCGAACCTGGTATCGACGGCTTGGTCCATATCTCCGATCTGTCATGGACCAAAAAAGTGCGGCATCCTTCAGAGCTTTATCAGAAGGGCGACGAAGTCGAAGCGGTAGTGCTTGGAATAGAGGTCGAACAGGAGCGCGTCAGCCTTGGCATCAAGCAGGCGACTCCAGACCCGTGGGACACGGTGGCGCAGCGTTATCCGCTTAATACCAAGATCAGCGGAACTGTGAGTTCGGTCGCGGATTTTGGAGTGTTCGTCGAAATCGAGGAAGGTATTGAAGGTCTAATCCATATCTCGCAGCTTTCGAACGAACGCGTTGACAAGCCGTCTTCGCTGTACAAGGTCGGCGATAAGGTCGACGCCTTGATCGTACAGGTCGACACCCGCGAGCGGCGGATCGGGCTTTCTATCAAGGCCTTGCACCAGCATGAAGAGCGTGAGGAAATGCAGGCCTATCTGCGGCGTGAACGTGAAGGCGCACGGTTCTCGCTCGAGGATATCCTCAACGAAGAACTCAGGCTCGATCGCGAAGAGAGTGGGCGCAGTCGCAGCGGACGCGGCCGTGAGCGTTAAGCCGGTGGCGCGTCTTGCGCGCGGAGTTAAATGACGAAGCGCGGCATTATCGACGAACTGCTGGTCCGTCATCCGGGAATCTCCTGTCGCGACTCGGAAACCCTCGTCGATGTGATATTCAACGCAATCACGCGGGAACTGGCGGCCGGCCAGCGTATCGAACTGCGTGGTTTCGGCAGTTTTGGTGTCAAGCTGCGGCGCGCGCGCCAGGGGCGCAATCCAAAAACCGGTACCCCGGTTGAGGTCGCGGCCAAACGAATTCCTTTCTTTCGCGCTGGCAAAGAACTACGAGTCGAACTGAATGGCCCGGCGCCAGGCGAGAGCAAATCGCCAGCTTGAGCCGGTGCAAGCGGGTGAACAGCGCCTATGGGCACCGTGGCGCTCCGCCTACCTTGCCCGGACGGTGAGCACGCCGCAACGATGCATTTTCTGCATGCGGCGGCCAGGCGCGGCGCAATTAAGCCGGCGGCTGGTGCTATATGGCGGGCCGCAGGCAATAGTGATGTTAAACCGCTATCCGTATAACAATGGCCATTTAATGGTAGCGCCCCGCCGCCACGTCGGTTCACCTGAATTGCTTAACCGCGAAGAGCGCACGATTTTGGCCGACCTCGTCGCGTTCGCGGTCGAGCGCTTGCGCGCGGTACTGCGCCCGGCGGCATTCAACGTTGGAGCCAATCTCGGCCGGGCGGCCGGTGCCGGATTTGTTGACCATATGCACTGGCATGTAGTGCCGCGCTGGGAAGGCGACACCAATTTCATGCCGGTCATCGCTTCCACTCGCGTGCTCTCGCAGCATCTGGAAGAAAGCTACGCGCTGCTTGCGCCGCATTTCAAAGCGATCGAGACTGCTTTATCTTGAACTCGGCGGAAAAGGTCGCTCGCGGATCGTCTATGAATCACGACTTGGTCAAGCTTCAAACGGTCGGCGAACTGCGGCACGCCGACTATCAGACTTTGCCAGTACGGCTGGAGATGCGCCAGAACCTGCTGGTTCGGCTGCGTGGGAAGGAAAAGGTAATACCGGGGATAATCGGCTACGATCAGACGGTGGTGCCTGAAATCGAAAATGGAGTCTTAGCCGGACATCATATGATTCTGTTGGGCGAGCGCGGGCAGGCCAAGTCGCGGATTATCCGCTCGCTGACCAGTTTGCTCGATGAATATATTCCGGCGATCGCCGGGTGCGAAATCAACGACGATCCCTATAATCCGATTTGTCGGCGATGCCGCCGGCTGGTAGCCGAGAAGGCCGACGCCACCCCGATCGCGTGGATTGGCCGCGAGCATCGCTATGCCGAAAAACTCGCCACCCCCGACGTCTCGGTGGCCGATCTAATCGGCGAAATCGATCCGATCAAGGTCGCTGAGGGCCGTTATCTCGCCGACGAAGAGACTATTCACTATGGGCTCATCCCGCGCATTAACCGCGGCATCTTCGCCATCAATGAACTGCCGGATTTGACCGAAAAGGTGCAGGTCGGGTTGTTCAACCTGATGGAAGAAAAGGACGTTCAGATCAAAGGCTATAAGATTAGGCTGCCCGTCGACGTAGTGTTCTTTGCCAGCGCCAATCCCGAGGACTATACTTCGCGCGGACGCATCATCACGCCGCTCAAAGATCGCTTCGATATCCAGGTCCGAACACATTACCCGCGCACGCTCGAAGATGAGATTTCGATCATGGACCAGGAGTGCAGTTATCCGGCTGACTCCGCGCTGCCGGTCAGGGTCCCGCAGTTTCTAAAGGACATCCTCGCCCAGATTACGTTCGAGGCGCGCGCCTCCAATGAGATAAATCAGTCATCCGGCGTGTCGGTGCGGGTGACTATCAACAATCTTGAATCAGTGATGTCCAATGCCGAAAAGCGGGCCGTGATCAACGACGAAAATGAGATCGTGCCGCGTTTGTCCGATCTCCATTCCGCCTATGCCTCCACTGCGGGCAAGCTCGAACTGGAGTACGTTGGCGAGGATAAAAAGGAAGAGGATCTGATCGAACGGCTGGTCAATCGCGCAGTGCTCAAGATTTTCGACCATCACATCAAAATCGACGATCTCAAACGCGTTGTTGCCTATTTCGAGGAAGGATGGGGCGTCGAAGTGTCGGATCGCTCGCCTTCGTCCGAGTATCTGGATGCACTGCGGGAGGTCCCGGGCTTGCGTGAGGCGGTCAATCAATTGGGCCCGTTCGAAAGCCCCGGCCTGATGGCTGCGGCGAGTGAATTGATTTTCGAAGGCTTACACCTGCATCAGAAACTCAACAAGGAACGCCACGGCGGCCGCTTCGCATATCATGCCTGAAGCCGGGGTCATGGTAAGACGCGGCTGCGATCGTTCGCCGCGGCCGCTGATCGCGCCGATAGTCCAAAGCAGGACGGCAACCTGCAGGACCAGCTTGTCGGTTCCGGGCGATTTAGTCTGCACGTCCAGCGCTACAGGTTCCGGGCAGCGGCTCGTGCGAGGTCGATGAAAGAATGGTTACCGCGCGCTACACCCTGTGGGACGGCACTCAGAAGCTTAGGCTCGATGCCGATAAGGTGTTCGAAAAACTCGCCGAGTACCTGTCCTACACCGACGATATCCGTCAGGCGATGGATTGGATGATGCGCCAGGGGATGGATTTCGACGGCGTCAAAGTGATGGGCCTGGAGGAATTTCTCGAACAGTTGCGCCAGGAGATGCGCCAGCGGTATCGCGATTTCAACTTGCGCAACGCGCTGTCCGAAATGGAGAAGCGGCTGGAGGATATCCTTAATCGCGAGCGCCAAACGCTGCAGTCCATGCGCGGTGAAAAACCCGAAGTGGAGGAAAAGGAGCGCCAGCTTCAGCGGATGCCGCGGCGGCTGTCAGAGGCGCTGCGCAAGCTGGAAAGCTACGAGTTCGAGGACGAGAGAGCCAAGGCAGACTACGAACAGCTGCTGGCCGAATACGAGAATATCCGCGACCTCGAAAATTTCCGTGACCGCTACAATCACATGTTCCACGGGCCCAAGAGCCTTGAATATCAGGAGGCGCTTGAGCTGATGCGTGAAATGGAGCGGATGCGGCAGCTCGAACAGGACCTGATGCACGGCAATTTCGATAGCATCTCGATGGAGGATCTCAAAGATTTGCTCGGCCAACAGGCCCATCAGGACTTCCAAAGCCTGCGTCAGGTGATGCTGCTGCTGCAGCGTTCCGGCTACACGGTTCAGAGGGGCGAACATATGCAATTGTCGCCCAAGGGCGTGCGCCGGATAGGCCAGTTGGCGCTGCGCGACATTTACCAGGGCCTGCTCAAGGATCGTGCGGGCAACCATCTCACGGATTATCGCGGGATCACCGAGATGCGCCCGGATGAAGTTAAGCCGTACGCGTTCGGCGAGCCGCTCAATCTCAACCTGGTTGGTACGCTAAAACATTCATTGACGCGCAAGCCGGGCGTGCCGCTCGAGCTTGATCCACGCGATTTCGAAATCTACGAAAATGACTACGGCAGCTCCTCGTCGACCGTACTGTGCCTCGATATGTCATGGTCGATGAGCTGGGAAGGACGATTCGCAGCCGCGAAAAAGGTCGCGATGGCGCTGGAGACGTTAATCCGGTCGAAGTTTCCGCGCGACTTCTTTTCGATCGTCGGCTTTTTTACTCGCGCCGTCGAACTCAAGCTCAAGGATTTGCCTGAGGCCTCGTGGAACATGGGAGACCCTTTCACCAATCTGCAGGACGGGTTGCGCCTAGCCTCGGACCTGCTGAGCCGTCATCCGTCACGCAATCAACACATCATCGTGATTACTGACGGTCAACCAACGGCTTACTTCCTGAACAAGCGCCTCTACTGTGAATGGCCGCTATCATTCGGCGGCATCAGCATGCGGGCGGCCCAGGAGACCTTGAAAGAAGTCGAACGTGTCACGCGCAAGGGTATTACGGTCAATACGTTCATGCTCGACGATTCACCGAGCCTGCGCGCGTTTGTCGAAAAGATGACCCAGATCAATCGCGGCCGCGCGCTCTACACCCGCCCCGACCATCTCGGTGAATACATGCTGGTCGATTATTTGGCAAAAAAACGCAAGAAGGCGTGACCGATTTGGTTGCCCCTTCCTGCTCTGACCGGCATGGGAGATCGCTGCGGCTGAGGACTCGGCAGCGCGGTTCGCGCCGCGGATCATCGAGATGCAGGCGTCCGTGCTCGCGCCATCCTTTACTCCAGCCGGCATGCGCACGTTCTCACCCCTGTGCCGAGGGCTTAACTACACTCACGCGGTCACTTCAATAAGATCGGCCGCAACGGTGCTCGGCTCAGGGATGGGTTCTCCACGCGCACGCAGTACTTCCAGATGGGTCAAAACTGCCTCACGAATGTATCGTTCTGCCCCTTCCCGCGTCTCCCCCAACGTGAAACAGCCCGGCAGGTCGGTACGTACGCACCCCACCCACCGTCCGCTGCGCGCTCATAGATCACCAAATATTGTTTCATTGTTGTTCTTCAATTCTCGCCGCCTTCACGATACTGCGCAACAGCCCAGGAGGGACATCGCGGCCGCGAGCGTGAATCGGAACGGTAATGAGGTTGCGCTCGCCCTCCTTCGCGAAATGGTGATGGCTATCGCTGACACGCACAAGTTGCCACCCGTTCACCTGCCGCAATTCGATCACCTCCCTTGCTTTCAAGTGTGCCGATCCCAAGTTCTCATTCGATCTGCACCGCAGCCTCCCTGTTGCAGGAGCAGTTCGTGGGTAGCCGAGCGCGCTATCTTGTCAATCAACGGATGGCGGCTGCACCAGCAGCGAGCGCTCCTTTGTCGGCGGCCTTGGGCAGGGTCCAGGTGACACCGATTTTCCGCAGTACTATGCGGTTGGAGTCGCCGCCGGCGGCGGCGACTAAGCGGTGCATCGGCTCATCCATCGGTTCCTTCGACAGGCGAAAGGTCCCCCAATGGAGCGGCACCAGGTAACGGGCGCCGGTTTGGACGAACATCGTCCAAACCTGCTCGGGATTGGCGTGGTTCCTGATCCACGGATCGTAGGCGCCAATCGAGAATGCGGCGACGTCGGGCGGGTTCTTATGCAGCGCTCCGAATATGTCCGTGATTGCGCTGTCACACGCGAGCAACATCGCGCGGCCGTTTTTCTCGAGCACGTAGCTGTTGAAGCCGTATGCGCGTCCCCATGGCCATCGCTTGCCCCAATGATTCGCGCCCATCGCGGTCACTGTCAGCCCGTTCACCGACGTTCGCTCCCCCCATCGTAACTCCCGCACGTCAGAATATCCGAGCGGCCTGATGAGAGTTGCGCATCCGGTGCATGCGACGACAACGGCGCTCTTTGGCAGCACCCTGAGTGAGTTGAGGTCGAGGTGATCCATATGTGCATGCGTCACCAGGATTACGTCGAGCTGCTGCAACTGCGCCGGCCCGAGCGGCGCGGGTGCCAGACGATGCGGCCCGATAGTAAGGAGTGAACCCATTGTAAGTCCAACCCGTTCGAACAGAGACGGGTCACTTATCAGGCGCACGCCGAAGAAATTGACCAGTAAGGTCGAGTGACCAAGATTTGCGATAGTCAACGCATCATTGGGCCAGCGCGCGGGTTCGAGGGCGTCGGCACGATACTGGCCAGGGCGCGCTAGCGTGGCTGAACAGACAGTGCCGCGCACCGCGGGCTGGATATTATGCTTCGCGAGTAACCGCACCAGCACACCTGCGAACAGCGCCATCGCCAGCCATTTTAGACGGTACAGAGGAGTTGACCTCAGCCATGGGTTTGCCCCGCGACAACGACCGGACCCGGAAAGCATGGCAGCCGATTAACCAGAGTATACTGGTACGCGCGCCCCTTCCATTGAAAAGTCCCCAGGCCGGCACCGAAATCTGAGGTAAGTGCGACCAATTGGTCTCGCTCGATCGATGTGCGAGGGTCCGCTGGAGCATAAGCGAGGTAGTTGGGCTTGCCGTCTCTCAACCCCTGTTGCAGGGGCGGCGCGAAACGCATCGTGTGCAGGTTCGCGAGCGGACGCCATCCGGCAGCATCACTCTGCTCGCCGGCCACCGCCTGCCACTGAGGTGCGTCGCTCGAGCCGCCGAGCTGCAATTCACGCCATGCGGTTGGACTATTCTCTGCGACCTGGAACTCGATTGTGCCGGGGACTTCAAGCTCGAGTTCGTCGCAACGTTCTTCGCCTTCAGCCGCGTCCATCGTGCGATCCTGATGGGAGTCTCCTTCGGCGGCATAGCCGGCTACATTGATTGCGCCGACACCGGCCATTTCACCGGCTTGCAAGGCCAGCGGGGCAAGCCCGAGAACCGGCGCAAAGCAACCAGCACCAGCCAAAACGACGAGAAACAGCGCGGGCCATAGCATCTCCCTGAACGGTAGGTGAGAGGTTAGTACATCGCGCCGCTCGACGATCATGGCTTACGCGCCAACATGATCGAGGAGCTGAACGGCGGGCTCGGCAACGCTTCGAGGCGAACGTCGGTAAAACCGGCGCCGCGCAACCATTCGGCGATCTCCTCGAAACTGTAGTCGCGTCCGTGGGTGGTCAAGAGCAGATACAGTGAGAACACCGCCCCAGCCGCAGGCAGGGTCAACTCGCCCTCCATAATGTGGTCCTTAATTACCAGCAGGCCGCCGGGCGCGAGCGTGCGAAAGCATTTGGCAACCAACGCCGCATTGGCCGCTTCGTCTTCACTATGGATTATGTTCGACATGAAAATCACATCGAGCGGACCTGGGATTTCGCCGCGGTTGTAGTCCATCGCACGCAGCGCCAGGCGTTCACTTAGCGAGCCGCCCCGCTCATTCACGATCCGCCGCGTTATCTCAAGTGTTGCCGGCAAGTCGAAGAGAATTCCGCGCAGATGAGGCCAGCGGCGCAGAAACTCAATCAAGTAGGTGCCCGGACCCCCGCCGAGGTCACCGACGGTCCGCGCCGAGGACAGATCGAGCTTTTGAGCCGTCCACAAAGCATCACCGCGCGCACGGACCAGACTGTCCATCGCGCGGATAAAGCGGCCGGTCTCCTCAGGATGAGACTGGTACATGTCGGGTGCGCGGGCCGGATGGCCGCTACGTATCGATTCGTCGAGCCTGCCCCAGGTGCTCCACAGGGCTTCGTCAAACAGGATCATGCCGCCCAGATATTCGGGCGACTCTTCGAGCAGGAAACGGTGCGCCGCATCGCTAAGGCCATATCGTCCCGCCTTTTTGCGGAGCAGTCCCAGCGCTGCCAAGGCATTCGCCAACAGCATCGTTGCCCGCCGCTCGCAATGGATCGCCGCAGCGAGATCATCCAAATCGCGTTCGTCCGGATGTAGAGCCTCAAACACGGCTAGTTTCAGAGCGGTCTGAATTGCACGGGCTTCCGCGTGGCCGCCGGCCATTCCCATAAGCCGGGTGAAGTCAATTTTCTCGTCGGCCATTTGAGCCAGATTCACGGCATCGTCGCGCAAGAGCGAAACGCTCTAACATCGCAATCAATGCCCGGACACCATTCCCGTTCTAAGCGCCAGCAATTACGAGCGGCGCACTCCCGAAGCCGGATTTGTACCGTCGGCCCGGAAATCTCGATGCGTGACGCCTAAACCTGCTCTACCCCTCAGAACGATACAAGAGGGAAGGGACACGCAAAGATGATCTTTCAACAACTAACGAGATCGTTACGTGCCACCGTTGTGAGGCTTTGGCACCTGGAAAGTAGCCGCGGCGGCGAAAAAGTTTCGCGGTCGGGACTGCCGGTCTTGTCGCTCGGCAGTTTCCCTCAGTGTGGCTAGCGAATGAAATCCTGCGTAACGTAGTAATTGCCGCCGCGAGCGCGAGTGATGCCGACCGCGCTTAAGCGAAAACGCGAAGACATCATGTTGGCGCGATGGGCTCTGCTTTGTAGCCATGCTCTTATAACACGCTCCGTCAGCGCGTGGGTGTCCTCCCCATCAACGCGATAGACGTTTTCACCGAGTTCGTCGCAATTAATGCCAGCCGCGCGGGCGCGATCGGCCGGTGTATCGCCTGCCGGACTATTATGGCCTAGATAGCCGCGCGCTGCCATGTCGCGGCTGTGATTGCGCGCCGCTATCATCAGGCGTGGGGAGAACTGCAATGGTGTAAGCCCGGCGTGCGCGCGGGTATCGTTGACGAGTTTCAGCACCTGAAATTCTTGCGCGGCCAGTGGCGATTGGATCGATGCGATTTGAAGCCTGGCGCCGCGCAGCCCATCGACGCGCGCCGTCATCGCCCCAATCACACCCAGCGCGACCACCACGGTTCCGACGCGCGCCGCCCGTCGCTGCCGCCGGGGAACCGGCAACGTAATTACCTTGGCGGTCCGCCGTACGCTCCGGTTAGCACTTAGCCCGCCTGCCGACGAAACTTTCATAGACAATGGTCGGAATATTGCTGATCGCGTCAAATCCTAGGGTAGCAGCACCAGCTTGCCGACTGATTGCCGGGACTCCATAAAGCGATGGGCGGCGGGAGCCTGCTCCAACGGGAACGTCTTGCCAACCACCATCTTTAATTTCCCTTCCCTCATCAAATTAAAGCAAGCCTCTGTCCCCTGCCGCATCAGATGATGTTGCGACGACGCGGTGAAAAGTACGAAGCCGCTGACTTTTAGTGCCTTCGGGAACAGCCGGTTAACGTCCAGTTTATCGGGAGGTCCGCCCGCACGTCCGTAGAGAATGATATGTCCGAACGGCGCAGCGCATTCGAGCCCTTTTTCGAAGGTCGGCTTGCCTACGGCGTCGAGATTGAGGTCGACCCCTTTGCCGTCAGTCAAACGCATTGCCTCCTTGGCGAAGTCCTGCGTCTCATAATTGATCACTTCGTCGGCGCCGTACTGCTTAGCGATCGGAATTTTAGCATCAGTCGACACGGTCCCGATCACACGCGCGCCCGCCGCTTTCGCAATCTGGATCGCAACCAGGCCGACGCCGCCGCCGGCGGAATGGATCAGTACGGTCTGGCCGGGCGTTAGATTGTGGCTGACGTGCATCATGAACCATGCCGTGAGAGTCTGGATTGGGAAGGCCGCTCCTTCCTCGAAACTGACGAAATCGGGGAGGGGGATAGTCTGGTTTTCGTAAAATAGCGAGTATTCGGCATAAGTCTTGAGGCCGACCCCGACTACCCTCATCCCTGGCTTGAGTCCCTCGACCTCCGGGCCGACTTCCTCGATTACTCCCGCCCCCTCCATCCCCGGCGTGTCGGGCATTTTAGGCCGCACCAGGTAAGTGCCCTGGCGGAAGAAATTATCGGCGAAATTGATCCCGACCGCATGATTGCGCACACGCACCATTTTTGGCCGCAATTCCGGTTTCGGAATATCGACAAGTTTCATGACATCGGGACCGCCAACTTCTGTGAACTGAATCGCTTTCACCGCTGCTAACCTCCGAACAGGTGGAACAAATTCCCAGGTTCATCAACAATGTCCCCAAAACGCCGCCTGGGGCGGATTATCTTTTGCGTTATTCGCTGAGATGTGCAAGGTGGCGAATCGCCCGTCCTCGTAAAATCGTCTTGGACGGCGCGACCAGCTACAATCAGACGTTAGGCGGAGCGCAGCCGAACGGTCAGGAGTTAGCGCACAAGCATTAGGCGGAGTACGGCGGAGCCGAGCTAAGGAGTCTGCCGAAACGGCCCGTAGGGGCCTATTGCAAACGGCCCGTATGGGGCCTATCGGACGTGCGCACCAAAATATAGATGATCGAACTTGTTATCTTTGACGCTGACGGCGTGTTGTTCGACTCGACTGAATCCAACACTGCCTACTACAATGCGATTTTCGCGCGAGTCGGCGAACCGCCGATGAGCCCCGTGGAGGAGAAGGCGGGAGTCTTCATGTCCGCACCTCAGGTGTTCGACCTGCGTGCGGCCGGCGACCAGGAGCGCATCGCGCGGATGCGCGAAGTCGCGCGCGCCATGGATGCGACGCCGTTTTTTCATCTGTTACGGCCACTTCCTGGTCTTCGTCCCTTCCTGTTGGCGATCAAACAGCGCTACCGCATCGGACTGGCCACCAACCGTTCAGCGACAATTCCGGCGATAATCGATTACCTGGGTCTCACGGACGTTTTCGATACGGTTGCCAGCGTGCGCGATAAAGTCAAACCCAAACCCGCCCCGGATATTCTTGAGTTGTGCCTGAAAAGAGCCGGGGTCGCTCCGTCACATGCGGTCTATGTGGGCGATAGTGAAACCGATCGTATCGCGTCAGAAACCGCACAGCTTAATTTTATTGGCGTGGGCGCGCGGGTCGACCACGAAAACCTGATTGCGCGCTTGGACCAGCTGCCAGCAGCGTTGGAACGTCTGTTTGGTGCTTGGGCGCAAATCTCGTGAAAAGGGTCAATACGAGAGCGGCCAACTTGCCTGCCTGGTTATTCTTTTTTTCGAGGCGGGCGGGCGCGCGATGAACGGATTTTGGTCTCGGTAACCCTGGGCTCCGACTCCGCCAGGATACGGTCGATCTTCATGCCAAGGTTCACCAGTTGACCGCTGAGATGATCAAGCCGCGTCTTGAGTTCACGAACATCGCGCTTGGAAGGGATATTGACAAAATCCAAAACAGTCTCGACGTTGCGATCGAAGCTTTGCTTGTTGGCCAGGAACCGCTCGCCTGCGCGGCCGACCCGCCGCCGCCAGGTTTCATTGGCCATCAACTCATTGAGGAAGCTGGAAACGCCCTCTTCACTCATTTGGCGCAGTCGCTCGAGCAAACTTTCGGCCTCACCGCGTGCCATGGAAATAAACTATAGCCAGCCGGAGCAGCTTGAGAAAAGCGCGACCATGATCTCCCAACTCGCCGGATCACGATGAGCACCATCGCTGTCATTCTCGGCATCACGTCCGGGTTCGCTTTGCTTGGTTATCACGAAACGACCGCCCGCTTGATCGCTACCTCGCTGGCAGTCGATGCCTCGCTCGCGCCGTTGACAGCTATAATCGCGGCGCGCCGGGGCCGTTCGCCGGCATTTTGGGCAGTCGCCGGTTTTACCTTCGGCATGTGGGCGCTGGCCTGCGTGCTGCTGGTCAGCCGCCGCAATGATCCAGATTATCCACCCGAGTCGGATGCGGCTTGAGAATGCCGTCCAAGCCACACCAACACGGGCGCGAAAACCTGATGCTCGGCGAGAGTGCCGCAGATCACATCCAGATGACCCCAATTACGAAGAATCTTAACGGTAACGTCGCGGCTGCCGGTGGAGGCGGCCGATTTTATGACGCCTTGCGGCCAATTCGGTGCGATATTAGTGCTGGTGAAAGCGAGTACCGGAATTTCGGAACTCCTCAGAATCTTCGCCATTGAAGGTGTAAACGAGTCTTCGTAGTCCTGCACGTTGGGCCAGTAACGGTCATACCTGATCAGTACCCGTGCCAGCACCGACGGATCTGCCAAACCTGCAAACGGATTCGCCAGGCCGCCTTTGCCGCCGAAGCCGGCGGACTCGTAGACCACATGATCGAGATTAGCGGCCGCCGTTTTGAATTGCGGCAGCGGTGCAGGCGCACCCGGATCGTTAATCACCAGCCGCATCAGTGCCTGGCGCTTATCCCACGTCAGATGTTTGCCGCTCACGTCGTCGGCATAGGTGCCGGGTGGCGGCGAGCCGCGACGGCCGTGGCCGATACCGCCGTCGAATATGACCAGCCCGTTCAGGCTTTCCGGATGAGCCGCGGCATAAAGATAAGCGAATAGAACGCCGCGGCTAAAGCCAGCAAGAAAAATCTTAGGACGCCCGGACGTCCCCACTACGAACCGCGCCGCCGCCGCGATATCGGCTTCGAACATCTCGTTGGTCCAGGTCTGAAGCTCCGCCAACCCGGCCGATGAGGTGGACGGCGGCACGAAATGCGTGCGGTAATCGAGCGCCCAGAAGTCCACACCATGCGATGCCATGTACAGGGGCAGCGAGTAGCGCGGGTCGTCGATCGCGACCTCGCCGTTCATGTTGGTGCCGGGCAGATAGAGCATTACGATCGGCGGACGAGCGGTTGGCGCCGGCCCCTGAGTAATCCGATGCAGGCCGATACGATCGTAAGAAGAGGGGCCTCGCTGTTCCCGGAAGACGAATTCATAAACGCCACGCACGGTGGCGAAGGTTCTCGCGCTTCCGGCCGCGGCGAAAGTTGTTGGCGGCGGCGTCCGGGTATTTGCGGCGGGGGTCAGGCTGCTGCCGAGGACTATCAACATCAGTAAAATACCAATCGAAAAGCCAGCATCACGGATGCGGATGTTCACGCTGGTATTCAACTCGCTGTTGCGCCGGTAATCCAGCTTGCCAAACAACATCAGAGCCATTGCCGGAGGCCGACGTTGACCGCGCGCGTTTGCCGTGCGAAACAGATGACGGCCTTTCCGCTCTGACCGGGGGAATTTCAAAAAAACGGAGTCCATAATGGCCCATAAAATCGAATTCGGACTGTTTTCACCGCTAGCCGGTTTAGCATGGAAGGCGGTGATCGAACGCGCCGCGAACATCGAGCAACTCGGCTACCATTCGATTTGGTTGACTGACCATTTTTGGAACCGCGGCGTGCCGGAAGCCGAGGTGCTCGAATGCACTTCGGCGATGAGCGCGCTAAGCGTGGCGACAGACAAGCTGCGAATCGGCTCACTGGTGCTGTGCAATTCATTTCGCAACCCCGGGCTCCTGGCAAAGGTACTGGCAACGGTCGATAACCTGAGCAACGGGCGAGTTGAGATCGGCCTCGGTGCGGGCTGGATGGAGGAGGAATATCGTGCTTATGGCTACCAATTTCCGCCCGCTGGGACGCGACTGCGGCAACTCGACGAGGGAGTCCAGATTCTCAAATTGTTGATGACCGAAAAGCGTGCCACCTTTGAAGGCCGCTATTACAAGCTGACCGAAGCGTACTGCAGTCCCAAGCCCATCCAACGACCTCATCCGCCCATCACGATCGGCGGGAGCGGCGAGAAGCTGATGCTGCGAATCGTTGCCAAACACGCAGACCGCTGGAACTGCCCGGCCGGTTACCGGAATTTCGAGCACAAATTCGACGTGCTCAAACAACATTGCGAAGCGGTCGGCCGCGACATCAATCAAATTAATATCTCTGAGCAGCTCCTGGTCTGTATCGGCGCCAATGAGACCGAAGTTGAGGAAAAATGGAAGATTGCGCAACGCCTGCCGTTCTGGCGCACCGGGATCAAAGGCACCCCGCCGCAGATCATCGAGCTTCTGCGCGAGCGCGTGGGCAGGGGGATTACTTTTTTTACGATCATTTTTGGCGACATGAATTCGAATCAAAGCATCGATCGGTTCGCGCGCGAGGTGATGCCAGCATTCGCCTAGTCCCTTTTCGTCCGGTAACGGGGATGAAAAGGCTCGCATATCCAGGTGCTTTGGCGATGATGTTCGCTGTGTGGCTCGGCGCCTGCGCGCCAGTGCGCTTCAACACCGAACTGAGTAGCGCCGACGGCCTCGCTTCCGGTGACCCAGTAACCAATCTGGGGGCCACGATTGGCTCGGTCGCGAGCGTTAGTCCGATACCGGACGGTAATTCCGGTGTTACCTTCGACGTCGATCATTCCGATGCGAGATTGGTGCTGCAGGATTCAATCATGGTCTTGCGCAACGACAACGGCCCCAGTCTTGAGCTGTTGAATACAAATCCAATCAGCTTGCGGGCGCCCGCAGGAGCGACAATCGAGGGGGCGGCAAATGAGCAAGAAGCAAATCTACTGGTCGCGTCGAGAATGCCTGGTTTTAGCGCGGGATTAGCCACGATGACGGGTGCGATGGGCGCGGTAGCCGGAATGCCGCCCGGCGCTGCGACTGCGCCGGCGGCGAATGCTCTGCAGCAACAGCTCAATGCGATGCAGAACTGGTACGCGGCAAACGGCGCGCGCACCGCCGCGGCGGCCGCTCAACAAATGCAACAAATCAATCAATCCGCGGCTGCGCTCGAACAGCAACTAATCAATCAAGGACACAGTGCTCAAGCGCAGCAGCTCCGCGATCAGGTAGACCAGCTCGCCCGCACCCTGGGGGGTGCTCCGCCATCATCGTCGCCACCCAATACGCTGGTAACGCCGCCAGTACACTAAAAGATTTGAGACTGGAAACAAATAAGAAGCGACCCGGCAAACGCACCTTCTATGAGAGGACAGGGGCTCGGTTTGCCAAACCTACCTCGTTTGCGTGTATAACGGGAGAAGTCGCGGATGACAGGCGAGGTCGGCTCCGCCTCGTTCTGCCACTGCGGCCGGAATCGGGCTCGAGTATGCGGATTAGGGAAAAACAGGAGGAAAGAAAAATGCCACTTTATCTCGACGAGATCTATTTCAATGTCTCCAACAAAGAATCCCTCAAGCAGATGCACGATCTGATTAATGGTGCGATCAAAAACGGTTTTCCACAGGGTGTGACGCTCAAAGCGGGACCTTGGGTTTCAAATGAAGAGGCAAAGGTTGTGCTTATCCTTGATATTCAAGATCACACCCTGACCTTCGGCGCCTTCAGCGGCGCACTCGCACGCGGAATGGCCTCGCGCCGCCGGCTCACGCCGATAGTAGATTGGCCGACAGTCGAAAAGACTGTGAAGGAACTCTGATCCAGAAGTAAACTAGACGCACCAGTTAACCATAAATTCGAGACCAACTTCCCGGCGACGATCTGCCCCCGCCTTGACTGCCGGGGAAGGTTCTTCGGAGGACCGCTGAATGGCGTACGATCTCGTGGTCAAAGACGCGCAAATTTGCGACGGAACCGGCGCGCCAATCTACTCGGGCTCGCTGGCGGTCGAGGATGGCAAAATCGCGGCGCTCAGTAAGATTTCGGGTATCGCGCGCCGTGAACTCAACGCCCGCGGCTCGGTTTTGGCGCCGGGCTTTATCGATATTCATACCCACTACGACGCCCAAGTTTCATGGGATCCGCTCCTGACTTGCTCATCGTGGCACGGGATCACGAGTCTGCTGATGGGCAACTGCGGGGTGGGGGTGGCACCGGTTCGTCCGCACCAACGTTCGACGATGGCGTGGGACCTGGTCAACGTCGAAGCCCTGCCCCATGAAGTCCTGATGAACGGGGTGTCGTGGGAATGGGAAAGTTTTCCCGAGTACATGCGCTCGGTGGAGCGGCGTGGCGCCGCCCTCAATACATCCTTTCTGGTGCCGCTGTCCGCGCTTCGTTTCTATGTGATCGGTGAGGAGGCCGCGCAACGCGAAGCGACGGCAGAAGAGACGGCCCAGATGGCATCGCTGTTCCGCGACGCAATGCTGGCCGGGGCGTACGGTTTTTCATTGAGCCTCGCTCCCCAGCATATCGGCTTTCAGGGACGGCCACTGGCGAGCAGAATGGTAAGCCGCGAGGAACTGGCCGCGCTTTGCCGCGTAATGCGTGAACTCAACCGCGGCGTAATTGAAATTCTGCCAAGCCGTGGAGCGAACTCGACGCCATCAGATAATGGCTTCGAGTTGTTGGTCTTTCTCGCCGAGCAGAGCAACCGGCCCGTAACCTTTCTGGCGATTCTTGATTTGCCGGGAACCTCGTTCAAAGCCCATGAGGACACTATCGAGCGCTTGAAACCGCAGCTCGCGCGTGGGCTCAAGATTCTGCCGCAAGTGACGCCGCGGCCCATTCAACAATATTACACCTTGCGCGAGCCCTTTATATTTGCAGCACTCAACTCATGGAAGGGTGTGTTCAACCGTACTGCTGAGGAACAGACCAGGCTCTTCCGCTCCGCCGATTTCCGCCAAAGCTTCAAAAACGAACTTAACGAACGCGTTCATAAAGCAGTGTTCCGTGGCCGATGGGACCGGGTCCATGTGGTGCGGGCTGAGAAGGACGAGAACAAGCGCTTCCTCAACTGCAGCATCGCGGAAGTGGCCGAGGTGCTCCATAAGGATCCGGAGGATACGATCCTGGACCTCGCGCTCAGCGAAGATCTGGACTTAGGCATCACGCTTTCAGTCATTAACGACAATAAGGACGTCGTGCATAAAATTCTGCAGCTACCCAACACGCTGGTCGGTCTTTCCGATGCAGGTGCGCATGTCGCACAGCATTGCGATGCCGGCTTGCCGTCGTATCTGCTCTCGGAATGGGTCCGGGAGCGCAATGCGCTCAGCCTTGAAGAAGGCGTGCGCCGTCTGACCTCTGAACCCGCGGACTTCCTGACTCTGACCGGTAAGGGATGTCTGAAGCCGGGCAATGATGCGGACCTGGTAATTTTCGACCCCAAGCGAATTCGGCCGCTGCCTCCCGAATGGTGCAATGATTTGCCCGGTGGACAAGCGCGTCTGATCGAACGCTCCGATGGAATCGAATACACGATCGTCAACGGCCACTTGCTCTTTGCGGACGATGAATATCAGGGAGGAATGCCAGGCCACGTCCTTCGCAGTGGAACCGAGCACAGGCGAACCGCCTTAGACGACTGAGGCAATATCGTTGGGACCGGTCTTGAGAAGCCGCGACAATCCTTCGGCTGTGCTCAGGACAGGCTCCGCGCGGCGGCACGCGCGGAGCGCGGGAGCATGCAAAACAAAACCGCGACAACCCTCCCAGGGCAGGCTCCGCGGCGGCAAATGTGGGACCTGCCCTCAGGAGCCATAGGCGACGAATGGGTCGGTGAAAAACGCATGTCCGGCCGGTGAAGAGAATGAACGGTGCTGAAAGCCTGGTGAGGACGGCGCTCGCCGCCGGAGTCGAAGTCTGTTTCGCCAATCCCGGTACGACCGAGATGGCGCTGGTGGCGGCCTTCGACGCCGTCGAAGGAATGCGCGCGGTGCTGGGTTTGTTCGAAGGGGTCTGCACGGGTGCAGCCGACGGCTACGCGCGGATGGCGGATAAGCCGGCATTGACGCTGACCCATCTCGGGCCTGGCTTCGCCAACGGGATTGCAAATCTGCACAACGCACGGCGCGCACGTTCGCCAATAGTCAATGTGATCGGCGATCAGGCGACGTGGCATCTGGCTGCCGATGCACCACTAACGTCCGATATCGTTTCGCTGGCGCGTCCGGTTTCAGCCTGGGTGCGCGAGGTCAAGACGCCCGCGTCGGTTGCTGCTGATACCGCGGAAGCGATTTCCGCAGCGGGGCGTGCACCCGGCCATGTTTCGACGCTGATCGTGCCCTCGGATTGCCTGTGGAGCCCCGCAGCCGGGATTGCAAATCCGCTCCCCGTGGCGGCACCGTTGCGCGTCCCCGACGATGCGATTCGGCGCTCAGCCGCAATCTTGCAAAAGCAAGGCAGTAAGGCCGCGATATTTCTCGGTGCGCAAGCGGTGCGAGCGCGTGGGCTTGCTGCCGCCGGCCGAATAGCTGACAAGACCGGATGCCGGCTCGTGTGCGAAACGTTCCCCTCGCGAATCGAGCGTGGAGCGGGGCGGCCGGCGGTGGAAAAGCTGCCATACTTCCCGGAGCAGGCGCTCGAACTGCTCTCGAAGTATGATGCTATCGTGCTCGCAGGCGCGCTAGCGCCAGTTGCCTTCTTTGGTTACCCCAACCTGCCGAGCTCCTTGATTCCGGATAGCTGTAGCAGCGAGACCCTGGCAACCCCGGAGCAAGACATAATCACGGCACTCGAAGCGTTGGCGGATGAAGTCAGCGCTCCAGCGGGGGCCCTTTCGGGCGCGAGATCGAATCGGCCGCCGCGCCCGACTGGCAAACTCGATTCGGTAACAGTGGGCGCTGCGCTCGCCACGCTGCTGCCAGAGAATTGTATCGTAATGGACGAAGCGGCGACCACCGGGCTGCCCTTTTTTGCGGCTTCGACAGGTGCCCCGCCGCATACTTATCTGGCGCTTACCGGCGGTGCTATCGGACAAGGCCTGCCCTGCGCGACTGGTGCCGCAGTCGCCTGCCCTGAGCGCAAGGTAATCGCATTTCAGGCCGATGGCAGCGGCATGTACACCGTGCAAGCGCTATGGACACAGGCACGCGAAGGGCTCAACGTAACCACGCTGGTCTGCAATAACCGCCGCTACCGGATTCTACAGGTTGAGCTGGCGCGTGCTGGTGTGACCGAACCGGGCCGCAAAGCACGTTCGCTGACCAGCCTCGCGAATCCGGAAATCGAATGGGCTAGGATTGCTGCGGGAATGGGCGTTCCCGCGGTACGGGTCGAAACCGCGGAAGCTTTGTGCATGCAGTTGGAGCGCGCACTGGCCGAACCCGGCCCGAATCTAATCGAAATGCTGATTTGAGAAGGCGGTGGCCCGTCCCGGCAGGAAGCGAGAGTGCCGAAACTAATGGGACAGGCATGAAAATTAGGGACAAGCTTTCCAGCCAGTCCGACAGTCCTGAAACCGCTGCCCAACCGTGATTGGAGCGGGGAGCATGTTCTCAATGGAGTAGAACCAAATGGCTGGTTGTCTGGATGGTATCAGGGTAATTGACCTGGGGCGCTATCAGGCCGGTCCGCGCTGTTCGTTGATTCTGGGAGACTTGGGCGCTGAGGTCATCAAAGTTGAAGCGGCGCCCGACGGTGACGAGTCGCGCCGCCTGGGGATGGTGTACTGGTCGCAGTACAACCGTGGCAAAAAGAGCATCACGCTCAATCTGCGCAGCGAACCAGGCAAGAAGATTCTGAGGGAGCTCGTAATAAAGGCCGATATGGTCTTACAAAATTTCAGCCCTGGCGTGATGGATGAAATGGGCTTTGGTTACGAAACCCTTAAGGAACTCAATCCCGGGATTATCCTGATCAACGTCTCGGGCTTCGGTCAGTATGGCCCCTATCGCGAGCGGCGGGCGTTTGATCCAATCGGCCAGGCGATGGCCGGTGTGATGTTTGACACCGGGTCTGAAGGGGCGCCGCCAGTCCGCTGTGGTCCACCGATCATCGACCGAGTTACTGCGCTGCACGCGACGATCGGTGCCCTGGCCGCGCTGCATCGCCGTGACATGACCGGGATTGGCCAGGCGCTCGACGTGTGCCTGCTCGATTCGGCTTTCACCTTGACCGAAATCCCGATTGCGCAGTATCTGACAACGGGCCGCGAACCGCAACGCAACGGCAACCGCTCCGGCGCGCTGTCGCCGGCGAATACCTATCATGCCCGAGACGGCTGGGTGTACATCATTGCGGTCCAGCAGAGAATGTGGGAGCGATTCTGCCGCGCAACGGGGCGTGAGCAACTGGCCGCAGATCCGCGTGCGTCAAGTGTGCATTCCCGTGCCTCCAATACCGACTGGGTTGACGATCAGGTCGCATCGTGGGTCAAAGACCGGACTGTCGCGGAAGTCGTCGAGAAATTGGCGCCGGCTGGCGTTCCGGTTGCTCCGGTGCAGACGATTGCGCAAGCGGCTAACGATCCCCATTTATGGGAACGGCAGATGCTGGTGGAGACTGATGACCGAAAAGGCGGGAAAACTTACGTTGCTGGCCTTACCGTAAAATTCTCCGACACTCCGGGCGCGGTCGGCCGGATTCCGACTCCGGGCGAGCACAACGAGGAGATCTATTGCGGACTTCTGGGTCACAATCCGTCGGAGCTGGACAGATGGAGGGCGGAGGGAGTTATTTGATTTGATACCTCGTCCTGACAGGGAGAGGTATCGCGCGCGCCGCCCCGCGGGTGAGGGATCGACGGGAGGATGCTGATCGTGAGTAATCAAAGAGCGGACTCGGCCGAGGATACGTCTTTCTGATTCAGGCGGCAACGCGGGCAATTGGCGCGCTCGGCACTTGATAGCGAGCGCAGCGGCAAGTATTTACCTGTGGGCGTTGCGCCGAACATCGATCAACAGCTCGCCCAAATCCGTGCACACCTGATGGCTGTCCAACTGGGCGATCAGGATGAAGATGATCTCGCGCATACAATGTGCCGCGCTGTAATGGCGTACGCGTTAAGGAGCCATTTTCTGAAGGTGCTCCGGTCTCTCCCGAAAGGGCGAGGCATTAAATTAAAGAGCCGCGGGATCCCCCTTCTTGCGCTGGGCGTGGTCTACGCCAAATGCGTTTTGAAGAAACTGACCATCTTCGGCCACAGCTCAAAGGCCGCTTTCTCACGATAGCGCTCTGGCCGTGCGTCAGCAAAGAACGCGTGTCCCGCGTTTGCGAATGTTTCCATGGTGATCAGGCCCAGCTTGTCCTCGCGCTCAAGGTACGCGCGCAATTGGGCCGCGTGTGCCGGTGATGGATTTTCGTCGTCGCCGCCGAATACCGCATAAACGGGCCGCTTCAGGTTCTTGACCAGCTCGACCACCGGCACCGGATGCTGCGGCGTGATCGGTGAATCCGAGCTGATGCCGCCGCCCCAGCAGTCGATCGTCGCGTAAGCGCTTGTCGCGGATCGGTCGTGCATGGCGCTTAACTTCTCGATGGCCTACCGATGGTGCTTGAAGCTTCGTCGAAGATAGCTCGCGCTCCGAAACTAGAAGATTGCCAAGGGATTCACCGGCGACGCCGTTCCTCGCTTGAGCACCAGGGGGCCCATCACAAACTGGAATTCATAACGCCCGAGACGTTCAGCAGTGACCGCAAGTGCATCGAGGTCTGCATTATCGATGAGATGTATTCCCATAACGGGCAGCGTGCCGACATGAATTGGGCGGCTCAGTCCGTCGTACCCGCTGGGAACGACGTCGCTGGCGCTATCAGAACCCAACACAGCGATTTTCCGATCGTGAAGCCATTGCAGACAAGAAGCGTCGAGTCCCGGCATCGCCTGCATCGTAACCCACGGCCCCACCGTTTTGCGCCGGCGCGCACGGCCGTTGCGGATTAACAGAATGTCACCTTCCTCGACTCGTACGCGATGGTCGCTTTCGGCCGCGTTCAGATCTTCTGGGAAGATGCGTTCGCCGGGCTCGAGCCATTGCACATTCTTGACTTTCGGAATATCGAGCAGGACTCCGCGGCTGACAATGCCATCGCCGGCGACATCAATCGCGCATTTGCGTGCGCCGTGCGAACCGACTTCAGTAGCGTCGAAGCCGTTGTACATCTTACCACGCCAGAATACGTGGCAAAGTGCATCGAGGTGCGTCACCGCGTGTCCATGAGGCGAGATAGCGAAATAGTCGGCCGTGTATGGCATCAGCCTGACCTCACCGGCGTCATAGCCGGTTTGATGCATCAGGTGGGTAACGGGCGTGGGATTATCGGGTGCGGGCTCGGTTGCCAATGGTAAGGCCAGCGAGACAACAATGCCGCTTTGTACCAGACGTGCGGCCGTGATACGCTTCTGTTCGGTGATGTAGTTGAGCGCCCCGCGTTCGTCCTCTTTGCCCCAGCGCCCCCAATTGCAGAGTTTCTCGTACAGAACGATCACTTCATCGCGCGTAAGTCTTGGCGGCATAGTTGAACGTATCCTTGTGCAGTATTATTTGCGTTGTTGGCTGTCCGTAGATTGCCAAAACAAATATGTCAAAACCCGGCAACCCGTACTAAACAGGGACTTAGGGGGGGGGTTTGCGCGCATTCAGCGATACATTTCAAGCAGTTGGACGAGCCCGAGGTCGCGATAGCGTTCGATCAGGTAGCCTTTGATTTCTTGAACGCTTGCCATTTGCATCACGTCATGCGCTATATGGCGCGCAGTCTGATAGTTGGTGGCACGGATAAGCTTGCGCACGACAGGGATAAACATGGGGCTCAGGCTTAGCTGGTCGAGGCCCATCCCCAACAATAGCAGTGTCGCCATCGGATCGCTCGCCATTTCGCCACAAATCCCAACTTCCTTGCCTGCACCGCGGGCCACATTGATCACCTCGCCGATGGCCGAGAGGACCGCGGGGTGCAGCGGCTCATAAAGGTGCGCGACCTTACGATTATTCCGATCGGCAGCGAGCAAGTATTGAATCAGATCATTGGTGCCGATCGAAAAAAAGTCGACCTCACGGATTAGGCGCTGCGCCAACCAGACCGCCGATGGCACTTCAACCATGATGCCGATTTCGAGCTCGGGGTTGTGTTCGAGCCCTTCCTTGTAAAGTTCGGCCTGGGCCTCGACCAGTAGTTCCCGCGCCCGCCGCAATTCTTCGAGACTGGAGATCATCGGGAAAAGAATCCGCACCTCGTGATGCGCAGCGGCACGCAAAATCGCTCGCAGTTGGACCTTGAAGATGCCCGGCATTTCGAGGGAAATGCGAATGGAGCGCCAACCCAGGAACGGGTTATCTTCCCGCGGAACCCGCATATAGGGCGGATACTTGTCAGCGCCGATATCAAGTGTTCGGATGGTAACTGGACGCTTGCCCACGGCATCGAGAATCCGGTTGTAAAGGGTCAACTGCTGGTTCTCGTCGGGAAAATCCTCGTAAGTCAGGAAAGAGAATTCCGAACGGAGCAGGCCGATACCTTCGGCGCCATAGCGCAAGGCCAATTGAACGTCGGGGAGTAAGGCAATGTTTGCAAACAAACGCACCCGATGGCCGTCGCGAGTAGCGGTCGGCTCTTCCTGGCCCACCATCAATTCGCGTCTAAACGCGTCGTAGCGCTTGACCAGGCTTTGATACTCACGTTCGACTTCCGGGCTGGGATTGACGTAGACCACGCCGGAGTTGCCGTCGAGTACGAGGTTATCGCCTTCTGTCACCGCCTCCATCAGATGCTCAACGCCAACGACCGTGGGGATCTCGAAGGCACGAGCGAGCAGAGCGGTATGTGAGGTAATGCCCCCGGACTGGAGCGCGATACCCGCAAGGTTTTCATGCGAAACCAATGTCATTTGCGACAGTGTCAATTCTTCCGCGATCAGAATCGTCGCGCGCGAAAAAACCGGGCCGCCCTTGCGGTCTTCCTGACGCAAATGCCGCAGCACCCGATGCCCAACGTCACGGAAATCGATTGCACGTTCGCGCAGATAACCGTCCGCCACGGCCAACATCTGAGCGCTGAGCTCGTCGATTACGCGGAACAGTGCACTCTCGGCGGCGTACCCCGCCTTGATCGCCTCCTGAATTCGAGAGATGAATTCCTCATCTTCAAGAATCAGCCGGTGGCCATCAAAGATCTTAAGGTCGCCCTCGGGCATCAGGGGAGCCATTCTGAACTTGAGCGCGCTCAGTTCAGCACGCGAGCGCACCAACGCCTGTTCCAGCCGCTCTAGTTCGGCTTCCTGGTGGCGGCTTTTCAGGTTGCGGTCGATCGTAATCAGGAAAGTACCGACGATATGAGCGGTGCCGTGCGCGAAGCCCGGCGCTGCAGGCAATCCGACCAGCCGCGGCCGCCGAATTTTGACCGGAGTGGCCAGCCGGGTGGTGCCTCCAATTTTTTCGTAGCCCTTCAGTTGGCGGTTCGCCTCGATCATCCGCCGCCGATATTCGTCACGTTCCTTTTCCTTGGTCGCGAGCGTTTCGCGAAGCTGGAAATGTGAAAGTATCTGCGCCAACTGGGCTGCCGCAGTGCGCAATAGGCGGACTTCCGCCCGGCTGAATTTGCGCCGCCGGAGCGTCTGCACCGTCAGCACCCCGAGCGGTTTTTGCCGGCCCTCCTCGATGGGCACCGCTACGAACGTGTGGTAACGTTCCTCGGCGGTTTCGGGGAAGTACTTGTAACGCGGATGGCTCATCGCGTCGGCCACCACCACCGGCTCGCCGGACTCAATCGCGAGACCCACTAAACCTTCGTTAACTTTCATCGAGACACGGCCGACCGACTCGCGTCCCAACCCCACGGTCGCGCGCAGTACTAAGCGCTCCCGCTGCGCATCGAACAGGTAAATCGAGCAAACCTCGACCTCCATGCCGGCCGCGATAGTAGCGGCGACTCGGTCGAGGGTCTCGCGCACATCGGCGGAATGATCGGTGCCGATTCCGGAGATATCCTCGATCAGCGCGAGACGGTCACGATTGGCAGCCATAATTCGCGGAGTGTAGCAAATTTTAGCCCAGCCTTTGCTGAGTTCACAACCTCTGGATTCATCTTGTGGTAAACGAAAGCTGCTACATGGACACAGTCAGCGCTCAAAAGATATGTTCTGAGGCTATCGTGCGAGGGGTCGGCCGAGAATTTAGTCCGCAAGATAACAAGCTGCGTGCGGAAGACCGGCTTGCGCATGACTGGTATCGTTTTGTGCTCTCCTTCCCGCCGCATCTGATTAGGAATTATGCAGAGCGATTCGGCCTGACCTCGGGAGCCACGGTGCTCGACCCTTTTTGCGGCACCGGCACCACGCTGGTTGAATGCAAGAAGTTAGGCATCAATAGCAGCGGTATCGAGCGCAATCCGATGGCGTGGTTCGCCAGCCGGGTAAAGTTGGACTGGAAAGTTGACCCCGACGGCTTGATGAAGCATGCGATGGATACTTGCTGATTTGGCGCGGTCGCTCGGATACACGGTTGAAGATATCGAGCTGTTCCGAACCCGTTTCGCGACCGGAGAGGCGTTGCGTGAAGAAGTCGTCCTGCTGCGCTGGTGTTGATTTCCAGATCGTGGGCGGCTTCACTCGGACTCTTCTTCTCCAGTTCCGAACACGCGCACGATCGCCGCGGTTGCGCGCGAAGTGCTGCGTGCGATTGCCACCAGCTTGCCCCGTGAAATTAGCTTGAAGAGGCCGGCTTCTTCCGGGCTGAGATGGTCGAGCACACGTGAATCGCCGTGACGTAATCGACCTTCAACCAACGGATCAATCACTACTTCCGGCAAAGCCGCCAGCGCGGCGCTCATGCTGACCAAACCTGGTTCTTCGCCGCTCTTCAGAGCGCTAAGCACTTCATCGAGCGGATGCGCATCGGCAATCGAAAAAGCCCCACTCCGAACGCGACGCAGCTCAGATAAATGCGCTGCCGTGCCCAGGGCGATGCCGATATCGCGCGCCAGTGACCGCACATACATTCCGGACGAGCACAGCACGGTGAACCGGATGGTGTCATCGCCGGCCGTTTCGAGTTCAAGCCGCCGGATCTCAATTCTGCGCGGCTGCGGTGGGTCAACTTGAATGCCACGGCGCGCAAGCTTGTAGAGCGGCACGCCCCCGCGCTTGATAGCGGAGAAAATTGGCGGTGTTTGCTCAATTGTGCCGGTAAACCGGTTCGCTATCGCTGCGAGCTGTGCGGTGTCGAGGGTCGGCACCGGAGCGATGCGAGAAACCTTTCCTGTCGAATCGAGTGTGTCAGTTTCACGGCCAAGCACAAATAAACCGGCATACTCCCTGGTGCCTTCCTGAAGGAAGGGTGCGAGCTTGGTACCTTCGCCAACGAGAATTGGCAGTACGCCGGTGGCAAAAGGATCGAGCGTGCCGAGATGGCCAACACGTGTGCGCTTGCCCAGGCGAGCTTTCAGTTGCCGGACGATCTCCGCCGAAGTCGGACCAGCGGGCTTATCAATGACGATGACCCCGTTCATGAATTATGGTGCCGCGCCGCGAGCATAGCGAATGCGGGAGTTGGAATTAATGCCGCGCTGCCTGCTGTGCCACCACTGAGCAGAAGCTAAACTTGAGCCCAATGCGCCTTGAGAGCTTACAAGAGCTGGCGAATGCATCAGAGCACGACAGTGCTCCGCTGCAGTCCTCTCCCACATCTTTACCAGCGCTGGGCGGCGGAGCCGCGGTGGCAGCACTCGCGCTCGTACTGTTCTTCTTCCACCTCGGCACCTATGGCTTGTGGGAGCCGGACGAGGCACGTTATGCGGAAATCGCACGCGAGATGCTCGCCCTGCATAACTTTATCGTCCCGCATCTCAATTACGTGCCGTATATCGAGAAGCCGCCCCTGCTCTACTGGCTGACCGCCAGCTCGATGAAATTGTTTGGCATAAACGAGTTCGCGGCGCGCCTGGTCAACGCCGGCGCGGCGTTAATTGGCGTGTTGGCGACTTACCTGTTTGCATTGCTTACCTTTGACTATCGGCGTGCTCTTCTCTCCGGCGCCGTGCTGGCGACCAGCGCGCTCTACGCAGTCATGGCTCAAGTGTTGACAACCGATATGCTGCTGACGGCGGCGACTACGGTTGCAATGTTCGCATTTTTTTTGCAGTGGCGCGATGGCGGCCGCTGGTGGTTGCTCTGCTACTTCGCAATGGGTCTGGCGGTGTTGACCAAGGGACCAGTCGGTGCAGTGCTTCCGCTGATAACTGCTACAATCTTTCTCTGGTATGAAGGCCATTGGCTTGGCGCCCGCAGTCGGTTTCATCTGATTGCCGGTCTGATGATCACAGCGGCAGTGAGTTTGCCGTGGTTCATCGCGATCACGATTCGGGAGCCGGGCTACTTCGACTTCTATTTCGTGGGCGAACACTTGCGCCGTTTCCTGGAGCCGCGTTACAGCCACGGGGAGCCGATTTACTATTACATCCCAGTGGCTGCGGGCGGCTTCCTGCCATGGAGTCTCGCGATGCTCTTCATTCCGTGGCGATCGCTTGAGCGCGATCCGGCGCGCCGATTCTGCTTGATCGCGGCCGCAACGGTGTTCGTTTTATTCTCCTTGGCGAGCGCCAAACTGGTCCCTTATATCCTGCCGGCGTTCCCATTCGCCGCCCTCGCCGCCGCTGATGGCTTGATAGCGCTTGCCGATGCCGACCAAAGCGGCTTCGCCCATACTGGGCTTGGACTCCGCGGAGAGATAGCGCGGCGCTGCGACCCGCGGCGGCTGGTTTTGATGACGATTTTGCTGGTAGTTGCGGGGCTTGCCGTCCTCGCCGTCGCTGCTGACGCGGACGGCTTCAAGAGCCCCTATCCAGCGATTCTGCGGCCAGTACTCTATGTGTCGGGCGCTACCGTGGTAGTTTGCGCCATTGTATCCTCTGCGGCGTTCTGGACGCGGCGCTTCGGGGCGGGGCTGGTTGTTCTTGTTGGCGGAGCGGCCGCTACGTTGATGATCATAAGTTATGGCCGGATAATGGCGGAATCGACCCGCTCTTACTCAGCACTAGCTCGCAGTATCGAGCGGCTCGCGCCTCAGGCGAGACTGATTTGTTATCCGCGTTATATAGAATCACTACCATTCTATTGCCGCAGGCGCGTTATCCTGATCGGCGCAAAGACCGAGCTGACTTATGGTGCGGAACACGCACCCGACGCCGCGCGGTTTTTCTTCACGCGGCGAGATGATCTGCTTCGGCTATGGAAGGAGCCTCAACCGTCTGTATTGGTGATCGACCGAGGAGCATTGGGGCAAATTCAGGGCCTGCTCGGCGCGTACAAAGTGATAGCTTCGGATTCCAGGAAATTGGCATTAACGCCGACAACCATACTCGGTGGAGCAGCAGCGGAGCCGGTGAGCCGAGGTCACAAAGCGGCCCAAGCCTCGGTAAACCAAAGCTTCGAATTGAAACGAGAGCGGAGTCGAAGGGTGGGTCACTAGGCGGAACGAAGCGGAGTCGAGCCACCGAGTCTGCCCGATCGGCGCACGGCGCCGTTTGGAGGTGCGCATGATAAAAAGGACTCCGCCAAACGGCCCCTAAGGGCCTATTGGACGTGCGCACTCGTAGGACAGGGGAAGAATAAGTGAGAGACCGGAAACGCTGGCGACGTCATAAATGACGGCCGGCGAAAATTTCCCGACAGTCAGCAGGGCAGAGGCTGTCGCGCCCCCGCCTGCAGTACCTTTTGCCGGCCCCGAATCACGCTCCAAGCCGCTACGTGCCTGGTTCGTGTTCGCGATCAAACTGACCGCGGGCGTCTCGCTCGTGGCTTTCCTGCTCTGGCATTACGACTTACGCTCGACTTTCCAGCTCATCCAGCGCGAACGTCCGATTCTGTTTTTCGCGACCGTGGCGCTATATGTCGCCGGCCAGATGATGTCCGCTTTCCGATGGCAGCTTCTGGCGGGACTCAACGGGCTTGGCGGCCGTTACTCAGAGTACCTCGCGTATTACTTCATTGGGATGTTCACCAACGTATTCGTCCCCGGACTGATCGGCGGCGACGCCCTCCGCGCGCTCTACCTGGGACGCAGGCATCAGCGGATCGGCCAGGCTTTCGCGTCGGTGATGGCCGATCGAGGGATTGGACTAATCACCCTGTTCTGGCTGGCCGCGGTCGCGGCGCTTTGCACGATCCGGGTGCGGCTACCGGCCTCTGTGTTGCGTGTGACGCTTGCTGCTGGCGGGGTATCACTGCTTACGTACCTGGCGGGTCCGCTGGTCGCAAACTGGGCGTCGCGAAGGAACCGAATCAACCGGTTGCTCGCGCCGATGATTCCATATTTGTGCCGGCCAATTGCGCTAATGCCAGCGATTGCGCTTTCGGCATTGCTGCAACTGTCCCTCGCCGCGTGCCAATATCTTCTCGCGATTGGATTGGGGCTCGATACCGCCCTGGCGACATTTGTATTAATTGTTCCTATAACCAACGTGATTGCCAGCCTGCCGGTTACTATCAATGGCCTGGGCATGCGTGAAGCCGGCTACCTGGTGCTGCTTGGTATGGCAGGGGTTAGCAAGGAGCAAGCGGTCGCGCTGAGCATTCTCTATTTTGCTGCCACCCTCGCCGGGGGATTCACCGGCGTCTTTGCTTTCCTCACGACTCCGATGCCACGACCGGCGATCATCGAATCGCTGAAAACGCTTTCCTCTGAATAATGAGGAAGACGAATTAAAGCAAAGCGGCGCCCAAGCTGGGCAAGTCCTTTCTTGAACCGCTCGATGGGCGTTTGTATAGTTGGACTAACCTCTCGCACAGGCGGTGGAGTTGTTGCGCATGGACGTGATGAAAACCATGTTTCTGAACCCTCCTTCCTACGACGACTTCGACGGGGGTGCCGGTTCGCGCTACCAGGCGACGCGCGAGGTCTGGTCTTTCTGGTATCCGACCTGGCTGGCTTATCCTGCCGGTCTGGTGCCGGGGGCCCGCCTGCTCGATGCTCCGCCGCATGGTTGGATGCCCAAGCAGACGGTGGCCGAGGCCGGCGCTTATGAGTTCATCGTAATCCATACCTCAACGCCATCGCTGAAGATCGACATTCGTACGGCCGAGGCAATCAAAGCCGCTAACCGCGATTGCCTAATAGCTTTCGTCGGCGGCCATCCGACCGCTCGTCCCGAGGAAACGCTAAAGCTGTCTGCGGCGATTGATATCGCGGCCCGAAAAGAGTTTGACCATTCGATGGCTGAGGTTGCGCAGGGGATCGACTGGGAAAAGATCGGCGGTATCAGCTATCGCAAGACCGGCATCATCCATCACAATCCAGACCGGCCGGCGCTTACTAATGAACAACTTGACCAATTGCCCTTCGTCACCGAGGTCTACGATAAAAATCTGGATTATCTTAAGTACAATAGTCCCTACTGTCAGTATCCATATGTATCGATGTATACCGGGCGCGGATGCCCGGCGAGATGCACTTTCTGCCTATGGCCTCAGGTAACGCAGGGGCATCAGTACCGAGTGCGCAGTGCCGAGAACGTTTACGAAGAAGTCGCTGCGATGAAAGCGAAGTTCCCTAAAATGAAGGAACTCTTCTTCGACGACGATACTTTTACCGCCGACCTGGGGCGCGCGCGCAAAATCGCGCAGTTGTTGAAACCGCTGGGCATCACGTGGTCGACCAACTCGCGCGCCAACGTTGATTACGAGACCCTCAAGGTGATGAAGGAGGGAGGACTCAGGCTTTTGGTGGTTGGTTATGAAAGCGGCAACGCAGACATTCTCAAGAACATCAAAAAGGGTGTCAGACTCGACCGCGCACGGCGCTTCACTCGCGACTGTCATGAGCTTGGGATCCTGATTCACGGCACGTTTATCCTGGGGCTGCCAGGCGAAAGCCACGAGACAATTGAGGAATCCATGCGGTTCGCGCGCGAGATGGATTGCGAGACCATCCAAGTTTCGCTCGCCTCGCCTTATCCCGGCACCGAATTGTTCGAGTACGTCGCGGCGCACGGGTACCTGGCAGTCGACCCGCTGCTCGACGAGGCTGGCTACCAGAAATGTACAGTGCAGTACCCGAACCTGAGTGCGGACGAGATTTATCAGTCGGTCGAACGTTTCTATCGCAGTTTCTACTTCCGTCCGCGCTATATTTTCAAATCGGTGCGCAAGATGCTCACCTCCTCTGAGGAATGCAAAAGACTGCTGAAGGAAGGCCGGCAGTTCTTATCGACGATGAGGCAGCGGCGCGCGCAACTGCGCCATGCCAATTGAACGAAGCCTGGCGCGCTTCTGTATCGCGCACAGGAGGACCGGCCGATTTATTCAGGAGGGGGGTACCACTTTTTGTGAACTCGCCGGTATCTCGCGGTTTTGTTTTGCGATGAACCTGGTGGCTGCTTTCTCCGCTGCTTGTTGCATCGCATCGTTAATTTATTACGTCGCTGCCTGGGCCATAGCGATGGGCTTCGCGCGGCGCGCGTCATCACCTCCCGCGCCGCTGCCGAAAGTCGCGCCGCGAGTCGCGGTGCTAAAACCCCTGCACGGGGCGGACCGAAATTTGCCGGAAAACCTGGTCAGCTATCTCGAGGTCGATTATCCGAAGGTGGAGTTCATTTTTGGGGTCTCAGGTTACGACGACGAGGCTGCCGCCGTTGTGGTTTCCCTGAAACCGCAGTACCCGTTCAGGCAGATAACGCTGGCGGTGGGCGAGCAACCTGGATGCGCTAATCGCAAAGTCGCCAAGCTGATCGGAATGGGCGATCGGCCTGCGCGTGCGGAAATTTTTGTGCTGAGCGACGCCGACGTCAGTGTTGAGCGCGACCATCTGCGGCGCATCGTGAGTGAGTTTGATTCCGACGAACAAATCGGACTAATAACCTGCCTTTACCGGGCAAAGGCGGGCAGCGGGTTGGCCTCGCGCCTGGCGGCGCTGTTTGTGAACACCGATTTCGTGCCGCTCGTCATGATTTCGAAAACCGTCGAACCCCTGCGATATTCGCTTGGGGCGACGGTCGCGATCAAACGCGAGGCGCTGGAAGCGATTGGCGGCTTCCAGCGCTTGAAGGATCTGCTCGCCGACGATTACTACCTGGGTAAGTTTGTCAGCGAGCGAGGCTATAAGATCAGACTATCCAGTTCCATCGTCACCACCAGAAGTGGAGAACGCCGCTTGGCCGAGTTCTGGAACCATCAACTGCGATGGGTCCGCACTTATCGCACTACGCGACCGATCAGTCTCGCAACCATAGTATTGCATGGTCCGTTTTGGGCATCGGTGCTGCTCGCCGCCGCACGATGCAGCATATTTGCGCTCAGCCTTTTTGCAGCCGTGATTGTTACGCGAATAGTTACTTCAAGGTTAATGATTGGCAAAGTGCTCGGCCTCACAGGTCAGCGTAGCGACGCCTGGCTGGCGCCGCTTAAAGACCTGTTGATGACTGCAGTCTGGGCGGCGGGCTTGTTCAGCAATGAAGTGCTGTGGGGTGGGCGGCGGCTTCGAATCCAGCCCGACGGCACCATGCGTGAAATTTTTCACTGAGCCGGTGCGCCCACCTGATTTGCCGCGCGCGGTACTATGAATCCTGGTTACGCCGGCGGCTTGCTGATCGGTCTGGCAGCCAGTGCAATGCTTGCCGCCGGCCTCGCGATAATGAAGAGCCGCTCCGAAGTGCTGCCGGCGGCGCAGGGAACCGCTTTTCTGCGCGCCATTGTTCGCTGGATTTGCGATTCGGCATGGGTCGGCGGGCTGAGCCTCGAAACTGCGGGTTATGTACTGTATTTCGCTGCCCTGGCTGAGGCGCCGGTATCGCTGGTTGCGGTCATGATGCAGGGCGGCATCGCAGTTTTCGTTGTCATTGCCATATTTGTTCTCCATGAGCGAGCGAACGCCACCGAAGCCGCCGGGATCGTTGGAATCATCCTCGCGATGGTGCTTCTGGCGCTGTCACTGGGGAGCGTGCCGCCGCACGGGCAGCTTAATTCATTCGCGCTCGGAGTGCTCTCGGCGCTCACTCTCCTCGGGACGGCGATACTCTGTTCCTCCAACCGCTTGCGCCGCAATGGTGCCGCGCCGGCAATAGCATCGGGGGTCGCGTTCGGTCTGAGTAGCCTATATACCAAAGCGTTAGCCGACATCTTCGCGGCCCATTCGGGCAGCGCGATCGCAATTCAAACGGCGGCAAGCCCGTGGCTTTATCTGATGATCGGTACCAACCTCGGCGGGCTGGTGCTGCTGCAGAATTCTTTCCATTGGACGCGCGGCATTGTCGCAATGCCACTATCATCAGCGATATCGAATCTGGTACCGATCGTAGGTGGTATTATGGCATTTGACGAACATCTGCCGGTGGACCCAACGTCAGCCGCACTGCGGATTGCTGCGTTCACACTGACGCTTTTATCCGGCGTTCTGGTCGCCGGAGCAGAAGTCACCCACAAGGACGACCGAGCCGATTTGGTTGCGTGAGTAGTAATGACGCCGAGTGAGACTACGTCAGTTTTCGAGTCCGGCGAAAACAATCAACCGCCGGGACGCGTGGCCGAAGATCAGAATTCTGTCACGCCCCCTTGCCGAATGACTTATCTGATAGTCTAGATTCTTCGTGAGCTGCGCCTTCATGTGGAATATTCATGTCAGCCGGGATGGCAACGGCGGCGCGCCTCCGGCCTTTGCTTTTCTGCTCGCGCAGGATGTTGGAGGGCCTGCTCAGTTCGTCAGCAGGCCCTGGTGTGTCGAGGCTAACGTTCGGGCGGCGCGAAGATCGTCAAGCCGAATAGTGGTTCGCTCGCGGTGCGCAAGGTATGCATTGCACCAGCCGGAATCGTCACTACGTCGCCGGCCTTGATTTCCTGCTCCTTACCGGAAACGCGCGCGGTGGCCCGGCCATCGATCACGTAGATTATCTGGTCGCCTCGATGGCTGTTTTCGCGGTCATTGCTGAAGTTTGCCGGAATCGTGAAGACCATCGCCTCGCTCTGCGGGGTTTTGCCTAGATTGTGGGCCGATGCCTTCTCAGCGCCGCCACGATGCGCGAAGACGTTTTCGACTCCCAGCCCGCCCATCGCACTGCCATCCGCAAGTTCGTTCATCTGCTTTTCGAAGAGCTCATCCGAGATTAAGCCCTTGCGATACGCCTTAAGAAGCTGTTGAACCTCGAAATCCTTGGTTGCCATGTTAGTTTCCCTCCGTTGTTATATGAGTGAACCGCTGGCAATCCGAGCCTTACCACGGATCGTGTCGGCGCTGCTATCGCAAGAACTCTATACCTGGCGTTAGATTCGGCGTCGCACGAGGCGTTCTGGCGAGAGAGTTTCGCCCTGCACCCCGAGATCAACCAGGTCAATGGGGAGTCCCCTTTTGGCGGCAAGGCTGGCACTCAATCGGCCCAATGCCGGTGACGTTTCTATTCCATAGCCTCCCTGGCCCGCAATCCAGAAGAACCCGTCGACTCGCGGGTCGTAGCCGACCACCGGGCATCCGTCATCCACGAACGAACGCAGCCCGGCCCATTTCCGCTCGATATGCGTGACCGGTAACGTTGCGCATTGCTGAATACGATAGATTGCGGCCGCGATGTCTACGTCTTCAGGATGGACATCGCACGGTTCGATCGGAGTTTCGTCAGCCGGAGACGCGAGAATCTTGCCCACGTCGGGCTTGAAGTAGAAACTTTCGTGGATATCGTGCACCACCGGCCAGGCGTCGGGTGATGTTCCAGGCGGTGGCCGGAAGATAAATGCAGTCCGCCTCTTGGGAACCAGTCCTATCGGCGCGGCACCCGCGAGCCGCGCGACTCTGTCGCACCATGCGCCAGCCGCGTTGACCATGACGCGTGCGGCGAATTCGCCGCTTGGCGTCCGCACTTTCCAGTAGCCGTGCGCATGCTCGAGGCTGATGACTTCGGCATCGGTAACAGTCCTGCCGCCCCGGGCGCGTAATCCACGCAAAAAGCTGTAATGGAGCGAATTGACATCGATATCCATCGCTTCGGGATCGAACACCGCACCGCCCAAATAGTCACTGCGCAGCACCGGAACGAGTGCCCTGGTTTGGTCGGCGTTCAGCCGCCGGACGCCCTCGACGTATCGCCCGCATTCCTCGGCGGCCAGATCAAGCTTGGCCGCATCGTCGCGTCCGCCGATGAGAAGTATCCCGCGCGGTTTCAGCAATGGGTAATCAGTGAACCCATCAGGCGGGTGCAGAAAAAATGCTTTGCTGGCGCTCGCTAGCGCCCGGATGACATCAGGGCCGTGGCTTTTCAAAAAGACCGCGGCAGAGCGGCCAGTCGAATGATAGCCGAACTGCGACTCGCGCTCGATCAACAGCACCGTGCCAGAATCGGCCAGCGCAAATCCTGCTGAAGCGCCGGCAATCCCGCCGCCCACGATGATGAAGTCGTAATTGTCCATGAATGCTGCTCAATTGACAGTCGCAAAGTCACCTCATCTCACGGCTCGACGGTTTGGCGCTCGATCGCGAGCATCTGTTCGAGTCCTATCGTTTGATGGACCGCGTCCAGTTCCACCTTCAGACCGCCATGGCCGAGCAGCGCGTCAGAGTTGCCGCTTGCAATCGCCCGGTAGCATCGCTTGAGCGCCTCATGCAAAACCAGCACTGGCGTCACCGGATCGACCAGCAGCCGGAAGCCCAACGCGGTCAGATCATCTTTGGTCAGGCTCATCTTCTTTAACTGGCCATCGGTCGTCAGCGTGACCAGAGGGGGTGCAAGGCGTTCGCCGAGACACCGGAAATGTTCGGCCGTGTGCGCGGTGACGAACAACATATCGGCCCCCGCACTACGGTAAAGCTCTGCGCGCCGCAACGCTTCTTCCATCGTCGACGAGCGGAGGGCATTGGTGCGGCCAATTATCACGAAGTCGCCGTCGCGCCGAGCCCGCACGGCTTCGCGGATTTTCGCCGCCATCAATTCGGCCGGGACCATATGCTCGATACCAATGTGGTGATGCGCGCGTTTGGGCAGTATCTGATCTTCGATTTCAATTGCGGCGAAACCGGCGGCTTCCACCATATTGATGGTTCGATGCATATGCATCGGATCGCCGAAGCCGCAAGCGCCGTCGAGGATTAGCGGCAGCCGGCAGACGGTACGGATATCGATCCCAATTCGGATCATTTCGGTAACGGTCAGATTTGCCTCGGTGACGCACTGGATATAGCCCAAGCCGCCGCCGCCGAGATACAGAGCCGGGAAGCCCGCCTCCTCGGCGAGCTTCGCGCTCAACGGATTGAACACCACGGGCGCTTCTACCAGGGAATTGCCGTTAATCATTTCACGCAGGCTCGCCATCGCATCAGTTCCTCCTCTAACAGGATCCCGTCCACTTTGATCAGCTGTGAGTCTGCAACAGTCAGGGCGAAATCGATAGGCGGGTCTTAAACCAGCCCCAGGAAAAGAGACTTGACAAACAGAGGGCCTTGACGATATTGAGATTCATTCTCAAAATTAACCGCCGTGAAGCGTATCCCCTATCCCCTGGTAGTTGTCCTCTATCTAGTATTCATAATGACCGCGACAGTGCCTACCGCGGCGCAAGTCGATCCCTGGGAATTCGAAGTTTACCCATATGCGACGCTGTCTCGCGGCACCCTGGAAGTCGAAACAAATAATGCGATCGTTGCGAATGGCCACGCTTCCGGCGGCAACGGTACCGCCAAAGGCACGTTCAAAAGCCAGGCCATGTGGTACAATCAGTATGAAATCACCTATGGCTTGACCGATCGGCTCGAAGCGGCCTTCTATCTGGAGCTGGCGCATCCCAGCGGCGGCCAGTTCTGGTACGCCGGTTCGAAGTATCGCGTGCGCGGCAGGCTGCTCGACGAAGGTGAGCTGCCGGTGGACTTGGGCTGGTACGCAGAACTCGAATGGCACAAAACGCCGCAGTTCGACGATGCCGACCTCGAGCTTGAGCTACGCCCGATTTTACAGAAAGACATCGGCCGCTTCTCACTGATTGCCAATCCGATTTTTGAGAAATCGCTGATCGGTGCCGGCCACAATCAGGGCTTCGAGTTCGGCTACCGCGATGCTGTTTACTACGCTTGGAGGCCATTCTTGTCGCCGGGGGTGGAATTCTATGGTGGTATCGGCCTGCTCGACGACAGCGATCCTCTTAGTCGCCAACAACACTATATTTTCCCTGTGATATGGGGCCATCTGCCGTATGGCGCCGAATACAACGTCGGCCCCGGCCTCGGTCTGACTCGCGGCTCCGACCACGTGCTGATCAAATTCAATTTCGAAGTCGAGCGATTCGTCGGAGCGCTGTTCGGCCCGTCTCCGGACAACGGATGGTTCTACTGAGCCTGCGCTTTTGCCGATCTGTAGCTCAAAGTTCTGGCTACTCGTTCGTGCATTTCCCTATTTCCTTGGCCTCTCGCTGGCGGTGGACATCAGGCCGAGTTCCGGAATATGGTGGCGATTATGGAGCGCCATACGGAGATCGCGGTCTTTGCCGGTGGATGTTTTTGGTGCACCGAGGCGGTGTTTGAGCGACTGAGGGGCATCATTTCGGTTATGCCCGGATATACGGGCGGTACAGTGCCGAATCCCAGATATGAGCAGGTCTGTAGCGGGCGGACGGGGCACGCCGAGAGTATCCGAGTCGAATTTGATCCAGAGAAGATTTCCTACGACGACCTGCTGGTAGTGTTCTTCGCTACCCACGATCCGACCTCGCTTAATCGGCAAGGCGCAGACGTCGGAACCGAGTATCGTTCAGCGGTTTTTTACACCAGCGAAAGGCAAAAGCAGGCTGCCGAAGCGCACATCAAGGAGTTGGACGAGCAACTGCCGCACAAAGTGGTGACGGAGGTTGTTCCGCTAGGGGAGTTCTATGAGGCGGAAGACTACCACCAGCAATATTATGGTAATAATGCGTTCGCGCCATACTGCCAGTTCGTCATAGAACCGAAACTCCGCAAGCTCTATAAGAATTTTGGCGAAATTCTGAAGAAAGCCGACAACGCCAGTTCCTCGTCTGGCTGAATTCGCGCCGAGTTTTCTCGTCACCCAGTACTTTGAGGGCACGCGCTATTTAATCGCACAGCTAGCCTGCTCGGGTGTTCGCTGCACGCCATACCCTTCATTCCTCCGCTATTTCGAGACAATCGACGGGCGAAACCTTTGGCGCGATTTGCCGTAAAGTCTACGCTTGGCCCAGAACCCACACGTAGAAATCCCCGCCCTTGCGGACCGAGGCTGTCGGTTTTGCTTTGGCCGCCGTAATCTTAACGCCGTGGGCTAGCCTCAGCAGGCAGGGATTCTGTTTTGTTCTGGCCCGGGTGAGGCAATCCCGAGCAATCCCGAGCTCGGCAAGAAAATCTTTCTGTTGCGCAATCTTGGCACCATCGCGCCAGCTTTTGTTTGCCTAACCGAGCGAGCGCCGCAGGACCGATTTCCTCGTCATCGTGAAAGGCGAAGTTGTAGTCACGCCACCCGGGCGGTTGAGTCGCCGGTGCGAGCCCCTTTGGCGCTTGATTCGCCAACCGATACGCTGCAGAGCCGCCAACACACGTCTGGCCTTGGTTGCAGACCAATCACTCACGCAGCAATGGCGAACCTAGCATCAGCCATTTCGGGAGGTCGCTCACGGTGCTCGATTTCATCAGCAATTATGCGAAGTGCCAGCACTTTAACCCTTGCGATCGCCTCTTGGCGCGTGGATGCGTAGGTCATCGCGCCCCGTAGCGCGGGGATATCCGCCAGCCAACGTCCGTCCTGTTCTCTCTCGATCTCAATCGTGAACCGCATTTTGCGCTTGGACGAATCTTTCGTGCTTTGAAAGTTTTAAGATCACTTTTTGTAATACTTAATGTGGTCGCCCATACGCTACACTCGCCTCGATTGTCACCAGTCAATTGCCAGTTAACACAAAGCAACTCTCGTCGCGTCCCCTCACCGTCGCGCAAAAAATGCGCAACTGCCTCTTCCTGATAGGGAGAAGCCATTTAGTAAATCACTTTCTGCTCCTTCAACATCTTTATTTCTGCGTCGCTCAGACCGAGCAAGCCACCGAATACTTCGTGATTATGCTGTCCGACATCAGGCGGATATGAGTAATTCAACTGTGTAACATTGCTCAGTTTGACTGGTATTCCCGGCATAATCCGTTCCCCCACCTCATGATGGTTCATCTTCCACCAATAGCCCCATTCCCAGAGATGCTGGTCTTGGAATATTTCGACACTGTCAAGTACCGGGCCGGCAGGAACTCCGGCCTGCTGCAAGCTGGCGGCCAGCGCCAAGTGGTCATGATTGCGCGTCCACTCGCGCAGATGCTGGTCGATTTCATCGCGATTACGCCAGCGCCCGAACTGATCCGCAAATTTTGTCTCGCTTGCCCACGCCGGATGACCCATCACACGGCATAGTGCGTTCCATTCGCTGTCATTACTCACCGCGATTGCGATCCAATTATCGTCGCCTTTGCACTTATACGTATTGTGCGGTGCCATAACGTCGTCACGGTTGCCAAGTTGGCGGCGATCTCGTCCATTCATGAAATAGTCCATGAACCATTCACTCATTTGGCCAATGACCGTTTCGCCCATACTCGCGTCGATCCATTGACCTTCGCCAGTGCGATTGCGATGGCGCAGTGCGGCGAGTGCGTGGAATACGACTGTCGACGCGATCGAGTAGTCCGGCCAGGTTCCGCCAGTTTGACGCGGAGCGCCGCCAGGATAGCCCTGAGCGTCGAACATCCCGACGAAGCAGCAGGCCATCGGGCCCCATCCGACCCAGGTAGACGGCTCGGTTCCGGTTTTGCCAAGCAATGAAACCGAAATCATAATGATGTCGGGCTTGACCGCTTTCATCTTCTCGTAGCTAAGGCCGAGCCGATCGGATGCCGGACCTGGAAAGCATTCGAGCACGAAGTCGCTTTTTTTTACCAGTTCGCAAGCCAGCTCATAACCCTTGGGCGTGCGCAGGTTAAGGTTAATCGCCTTTTTGCCGTAATTGAGCATGTGGTAGAAGCCATTGCGATTAGGCCCTGCCTGCCGCTCGGCCATTCCGGCCGGGTTGGTCCGGCCGATATCCATATAGACCTGGGATTCGATCTTGATCACCTCCGCACCCATCGCCGCGAGCCATTGGGCAATCTGGGGACCATTGATTATCCAACTGAAGTCGGTGACGCGAATTCCTTCAAGCGGCAAACGAGCCATTGCTATCTCCAAACGGCGCGTGCAATCTCCTGAAATCACTTGCTGTGTCGATTCGTTGTTTGTTGGTGGTCCCCTGAACTCGTGTTGTCATTCCCGTGCGCGACAGCCGGCGCGCGCGGGAACGGCAGAAGTGCAAGCGGCAGGTATCTATGCGAACATCGTCTGCCAACCCTTGCCTCATATTATGCCGGTGGCGCGGAGGCTCTGCTGTTCCTCGCGCGATATCCCGAGGCCGCTTAAAACTTCCGCGTTATGCTCGCCGAGAGTAGGCGCGCGCGATGGCACCGGCGGCGTCGCCGTCAGCGAAACCAGGTGCTGGGGATATTTGAACCGCCCGGCCACAGGATGCGCAACTTCCACGAATGCATCACGCGCAGCAAGATGCGGATGGTTGGCGGCTTGTGCGACGGTATACACCGGCCCAATCGTCAGTCCGAGTTTCTGACCCTCGGCCACGAGATATTCCATGTCGTACTTGAGTAATTCTTCACGCACCAGCATTCGCAGCGCGTCGTCATGCGTCTGGCGCCCGGCCAACGTATCGAACAACTCACTGTCAAGCACGGGAGGATTGCTCAGCAGGGTTTTCAGCGCCGTGAAATGGGCATCGGCGGCCCAAAGCGTATAAACGTAACCGTTGCGGCACGGCAACGGCTCCAAACCGGCCGGTTGCTTGCCACGCAAGCGGCTAAAGGGAATGCCGAAGTAGGAATACACCGCCATCTCAATCTTCGCCGTATTGACTACCGCTTGCCAGCAGGGGGCGTCGATCCATTGACCCTCGCCGCTGGCGTCGCGATGGAACAGCGCGCACATTACTGCGGCCGCGGCGTTCGCGGCGCCCATCATATCGGCTGCATGGCCGGGCGCACGTAATGGGTTTTCGCGTTCTTCATCGTCGACGAGAGTGGGTGTATTGTAGCCGGCCAGGCTCATCGCCCATTCAATCAGGTCGGAACCTTTCCAATCACGGTACGGGCCGTGCTGCCCAAAAGGAGTAATCGAGACGACAACCAGCTTGGGATTGAGCGCATGGAGCGAATAGTAATCGAGGCCGAAGCCGGCGAGGAAACCTGGCGAATGATTTTCAATCAGAATGTCAGCTCGCGCGACCAATTGTCTGAAGATCGCCGCGCCACTCGGTTTGCTCGGATCCAGCGTCAGGCTTTTCTTACCAGTATTGAGATAAAGGAAGGTTCCACTCTTTTCGGGATGGGGTAAATCTCCGGCAAATGGCGGCAAATGCCGGGACTGATCGCCGCGTCCGGGCAGCTCGATTTTGATTACGTCCGCACCCATGTCGGAGAGCATTTTGCCGCACATCGGACCCGACACCATCTCGGCGTATTCAACCACCCGTATGTCATCGAGCGCTCTTTTCATGACCTTTGTAACTCCGCCGCGCTTTGGTGCTCGGCAGAAGGCGTCGCCTTTACCGAGTGAAGCTTTCGAACGGATGATAAGGCGATTCGCTCGCGAAATGCCAATGGCTGGCCGTCACCCTGAAAACAGGCCTGGTCGCTGGCGAAACGGCGTGTTGCGAATCGCTGGAATGGAGTTGCATCCGCCCGTGAATTAAACCAGCGTATGCTGTGATTCAATTCGATTGGTAAGTCTGCCAGAGAGGAGACCCGCGGATGCCCTTAAAGCTTAAGAAAAGCGTGATGGAAATGGTCGCTGAGGCGAACCGAGAAATTGAAACCATCAACGCCAAAGACGCGATTGGTCGCAAAGACGATCCGAACCTCGTGCTGGTCGATCTCCGCGATATCCGCGAACTCAATCGCGACGGCCGCATACCGGGCGCATTCCACGCGCCTCGAGGGATGCTCGAATTCTGGGTCGATCCAGCAAGCCCCTATTACAAGGAAATTTTCGGCTCGGGCAAAAAGTTCGCGTTTTTTTGCGCCGGTGGAATGCGTTCTGCTCTCGCGGCGCAGACTGTCCAGCGAATGGGGTTGGAACCTGTGTGTCACATCGAAGGCGGCTTCCGCGCCTGGAAAGAAGCCGGCGGTCCAGTCGAAGGCGGTTCAGAGAGAGCGATAGCATAGAGCTTCGCACGGGCCCTTCCTGCTCGGGCCGTTGGCGGGGGACAGTAGGTATTTCGTGGCCCATGTCCAGTTACAATCCTAAACGTGCAAAGTTCGAACACCTGGCCGCCGTCGCTCGTGCGCTCGGTTCGGCGCACGTCTCGAATTACTCGAGTTGCTCGCTCAGTCCGACCGCGGTGTCGAGGAGTTGACCGGTCTAACCGGCCTCACCATCGCCAACGCCTCGCAACATCTGCGCCGCTTCGGTCTGGTGGAAGCGCGCCGCGATGGGAAGCGCGTAATCTACAAGCTGGCCGACCTGGAACTGGTAGTGCTGCTTGGCGCCCTGTCTCGGGTCACGCAGCGCAATGTCGGTGCGGTTGAAAAGGTGCTCAACAGGTATTTCCGGCAGCGTGACAAGCTCGAACCGGTGTCGCGCAGAGAACTGCTGCTGCGCATGCAGGACGGTCTGGTTACGCTGATCGACGCCCGTCCCCACGAGGAATTCGCCGCCGGCCATTTGGAGAGAACGCGGAACTGGCCACGGCAGTAGGCAACGATTTCCTGACCGCGAGGCAATTCGCGCAAGGCGCATGAAGGTATCCCCCGTCTTTTTTCGTCACCCGATTTCCCGATTAGCCCGACTCCGCCGCGCTTTAACGGCTTGATTCTCGGGTCCTCCGGTGCGACAAAGGCACGCGCGCAAGCTTTTACGTATCGCTTCAAGTGTGATAGCGACTCATTATGCCCGGGGCAAGGCGCGCTGAGAGGCCTCGCGGAGAGCGCATTTTAGAGAGAGTGAGAAGTGCGAGCGCGAAGGTGGCAAGGCTCGTCACCGGCGGCCATCATCATGGGTGAGAAGCCTTGTCCAATTCACAGAACAGAAATTATTGGAGCGGGAGGAATCATGGCCAGCGAACAGCTCAAAAAAGTGCTCGAAATCATAAAATCGCAGCCCGTTGGCGGAGGTGGGAAGCCAACCGTCGAGAAAATGCGGGCCGGAATGGAGAAGGTGGCCGAGCGCGTGGCCGGCGATGTGAGCTGCCAACCGGTCGATGCCGATGGCGTCAAGGCGGAATGGATCGTGCCGCCGAACGCGGCGACCGATCGGGTGATTCTGTATCTCCACGGAGGCGGCTACGTGATGGGCTCCATCAATACCCATCGCGCGATGGTTGCGCGGATCGCGCGGGCATCGCAGGCGCGAGCGTTGGCCCTGGACTACCGCTTGGCGCCGGAGCATCCATTTCCGGCCGCGGTCGATGACGCCACGGCTGCGTATCGCTGGCTGCTCGCGCAAGGCTGCAAACCGAACAAAATCGTGATCGCTGGCGATTCTGCGGGCGGTGGATTAGTGCTGGCGGCGCTGGTCGCGATTCGAGACGCGAAGCTGCCGCTGCCAGCTTGCGCGGTGCCGATTTCACCATGGACCGATATGGAAGGGACGGGCGCGTCGATGAAGACCAATGCCAGCAAGGATCCGATGGTCGCTCCGTCGGGTAGCAACGGCGGCCTCTTTAATATGGCGAAGGCCTATGTCGGCAGCGCCGATCCGAAGAATCCGCTGGCCTCCCCACTGCATGCGGATTATCGCGGACTGCCGCCGCTTCTAATTCAGGTCGGCGGGACCGAGACCCTGCTCGACGATTCGACCAGAGTCGCAGAAAAAGCCAAGGCAGCGGGAGTTAAGGTCGACCTCGAAATATGGGATGAGATGATCCACGTGTGGCACGTATTCGCGAAGCTACTGCCAGAAGGCCAACAGGCAATTGACCGTATCGGTCAGTACGTGCTCCAACATACTGCCTGAGCTGCGTTCACCATAGGTAGGGCGCTGCTTGTGGGTCGAGCCGCCCTCTTTTCACCTCGCCGCTGCTAGCCAATGTCCGAGTTACCGCGACAGTAAGGAGGTCTGGAGCAAATGGCCATGGATTATAGCGCATACGAATTTCTGAAAGTGGAGGTTTCGCAGCGAGTCGCAACCGTCACCTTAAGCCGCCCCGATGTGCGCAACGCGGTGACTGCCGCGATGCATCATGAAATTGAACAGATTTGGCTGGACTTGGCCGAGGACCAGGACGTCAACGTAATCCTGCTGACCGGCGCGGGCGATACGTTCTCCGCTGGCGGCGACGTGCTCAGCAGAGTCCGGCCCACCAAGCCCAAAGGACGCGGCGGACGGCGTATTTTTATGTCCGATGGACGGCGCGTCATCGAAAATCTGCTCGACGTTGAACAGCCGATCGTCGCCGCGATCAACGGCGATGCGCTCGGCTTTGCTGCTAATGTCGCGTTGCTGTGCGACATCACGGTGGCTTCAGAAACCGCCAAGCTGGCCGACACGCATGTCGCGTTAGGCGCTGTTGCCGGCGACGGCGGTGCGGTCATCTGGCCGCTTTTGATCGGGCCCAATCGCGCAAAGGAATTCCTGATGCTCGGCGATACCATAACTGGTGCGGATGCGGCACGCATCGGCCTGGTAAATTATGCGGTTCCGCCGGCACAGGTGTTGCCAAAAGCGAGGGAGCTTGCACAACGGTTGGCCGACGGACCAACTTGGGCAATTCGATGGAGCAAGCTCGCGGTAAACAAATGGCTGAAACAGCAGGCCAACCTAATCATGGACGCCGGACTTGCTTACGAAGCAGTGAGTCTTATGGCCAAGGATCATCAGGAGGCGCTCCAGGCTCTACGTGAGAAGCGCAGGCCTAATTTTGTCAAGGCAGCAAAAATAGCCCGCTGAGAGAAGGCATTGACCGCCACGTCCTGCGCGGCTGGGCTGGGATCATTTTGTTAAGCACGCAACATTGACTTCTCACAAAATCGCCGGATAACTTCGTTCTGACCGTTCGGTTAGACGATCAATGCTGATAGCATTGAAGTGGGGGCGGTAAAGGAACTATCGATGGTCGTTCTGCTTATTCTTGTTATCTTCTTTTTGATGTCGGCCGGCATTCTTTATCGCATCGTCGGGACGGAGCGGTACGGCAAAAATCAGCTCAAAAGGTTGCAATTAGGCGCAGGTCAAGGTGCAGCTCAGGGAACGCCTTTACGAGCCGAACCTTGCCGGACTATTCGCGTCTACTTCATTAAGCCCTCTCGCTATGACGAAGAGGGTTATGTGCAGTTCTTTCGCTACGGTGTTCAGCCAAATAACACGTTGACCGTGTTGAAGGCCCTCAATAAGGGGTTAAACGAGCATTACGCAGCGCAGCGCAACGTCTACCTGGAAACGGTGATCTGGGATGAACTCTGTGACGGATTGGTGAGTCCTGAAACCGTGCTGGCGATTAGGGACAAGGCGCGCGAAGACGGCGTGGAGTTGTTGATCGGATTGGCCGGCGTGCAATCCAACCAGTACCCTCGTGGCCGCGACCTTGCACTGCAATTCATCGCGCAAGGAATGACCACCATGATGGGCGGGTTTCACGTTAGTGGTTACCCGGAGTCGCGCAGTTTCCTTAACAGTTGCGGGATCACGACGATAGTCGGTGAAGCCGAGAATCTCTGGGCCCAAATCATCGAGGATTATCTGCGGGGCGAGCTTGAACTGAATTACTCGGTTTCCGAAGGGATTAGAGCCAAAACCGGCCAGGACGACATCATCGTCCCGGTGATAACCGAGGCTCAACTCCCGGTGGTGGACGATCGCTATTTAACGCGCTTCTTCAATCCGGCGATGACCACTTTGGACACATCACGTGGATGTCCTTTCACCTGCTCGTATTGCAGCGTCAAGAACGTGATGGGACGCACGATGCGTTCGCGAGAACCGGAGGCGGTTGTGCAATGGGTGCGCGATGCGGCGCGCAATCACGGGATCAATTCGCTTTTTCTGGTCGACGATGACTTCTTCAGAAGTCCGCGATGGGAGGAGATTCTGACCGGGCTGGCGGCGGTTAGGACGGAGTTTCCGGCCTTGTGCTTCATGATGCAGGTGGATGTCGACGCCTCCAGCTACGCAAATGTTGCAGAAGGCGAGAGCGAAACCGCCAAGCATCGCCGCAGCCGCCGGTTCGTGGAACTGGCAGCAAAGGCCGGATGTTACCAGGCGTTCGTGGGGATCGAATCACTCAATCCGGATAATTTGAATTTCGCGACCAAGTACCAGAATACGGACGATCGGCATCATCGCATGAATCTCGAAGACGCGCGCCGGAAGGTGCTCGAGAAATACCGCCGAGTGGTCGACAACTGGCACAAGGCCGGCGTCGCGGTGCATGCCGGGTACATGCTGGGGTTCCCTTTTGACGCTGCCGATTGCGGCAGAATTGCCGCCCGGACGCTCAAAAAGCTCGGCTTCGACATCGTGTCCTTCTTCATCATGACGCCGCTTCCGGGCACCGAAGACCAGGTTCGCTACACGAACGAAGGGGCAATAATTGACTGGGACTTCAACAACCTTGACTCGCAGCATGTGACGCTCAAGCACGACAAACTTGACACCGATTCGTGGCTGCGAGCATATAGCGATGCTTTTCGCGGCTTTTATTCGGTGCCTCGCCTCTTACATACCGTTTTCACTGTCGCGGGCGGACGCGGGTTGTCGCCGGAAGGCCGGCGCTCAACGGTACGGCAGTTCGTGTATTACTTCTTCAGCTACCGTCAAGGACGTCATCCGATGGTCGGCGGTGTCTGGCAGATCAGGCGGCGCGATGTGCGGCGAGGGGCGATAACCGACGAGGAGGCGCGCCGCCAATATCTCGGCGGATTGCGGTTTGACGCAATCTTACGCGGCGACGGTGACCGTTTTGCCGCAGCCCCGGCGTAGGCCCGCTCTCTTAACTAGACCGGGGTGGACGGTCAGATGTTTCCTGTTCATGGGTTCTCCAATCCTGCAAATATGGGATTTGTCAGATCAATGATGAGTGAAAAACAAATTGACTCCCTCGCTGTTCATCTCGTGCATGGGCTAATCGCGCGCGGCTCGATCGAGCCGCTTGCGGATGAGAAAGACCTCATCGCGTGCGTGGTTGAAATGATGTCTGCAAATTTTGAACAAGAGACCCGCATCGAGGATGAGGCCGACAGGCAGGCGGAAGCGTTAGCACGCCAGAATCCGGGGGTTGATCCTTCCCGGCTCCGTGCAGGCATCAAGCAGCGGCTCGCCGCAAAAGCGGGATTTACTTTGTGATTCAATATCCGTCTTTCGTAACTAAAAATGCGCGGCGAAGCGGGCACCGCCGGGCCCGTGCCTCGCTGGTCTTCGCCGCCCCAGAATTAACCGCTGCTTTCTGATGATCGCGCCGCTGGCGCAGTTTAACTTTTGACAACAGCGCTGCTACCCTTTCGCCGCGGTGCTGGTCTGCGGGTAGGTACCAATCTCGAATTCGGAGTACTACGATTTCGTCTACCTACCAGCGCAACCTAGAAGGAAGGGCGGCACCATGAAACTTTCCGACGCGAGAATGTTATATCTCGCGCGAGAGTCGCTGGCGCGGCTCCGTGATGAAAAGCTCGCGCAAATTCCTAATTTCCAGGTGGGATTACGCCATGCTCGGGAATTGCTTGCCGAATGGGTGGACAAGGGCGATGCCGTAGACGCGGCGGTCCGCAAAAAGATCGCCTCGCTCAAACGCGGCGTGGTCGAGGGCAGCGCCGAATGGAGCATTCTTTACCGGCGCTACCGTGAGGATGAGTTGCGCAAGAAAGGCCCGCAGCGATGATGGCGGCGCATTGCTACGGATCCTAGGCCACCCCGCTACCCCGTGCGCCGCCCCGATAAAACCGGCGCGATCTAAGTCAGGCGTTGACTAGACTACTTGATAGCTACGGCATTAGGTGGCGAAGCGATCCCGCCCACCAGATGAAGCGGCACTGAGACCAGCATGAATTCGTAGCGCTTATCTTCGGCACAATCAGCCGCCAGCGGATCAAGCACAAACTGCTCGCCCAGCGGCAATCCGAGCAGTGAGAGGGTGCGGTAATGCAACGCACCGGGGTCGCGAAAATCCCAGGGCCACGGTTCGACCGCTGGGCAATCGGTGCCGATCGCCGCCACCCGATTGTCCCACAACCATGCGACCATTTGGCGGCTGTCATCGATACCGCACGATTTCAATTTGTTGATAGGCGCCATCGCACGCTTCTCGTCGGCCGTCGCCGCCAAGTACGCGTTCATCCATCCGGTGCGGACGAGCAGAATCGAGCCCGGCCTGAGCGTGGTCTTCTGCACGTCCAGCGCGGCCTTGAGGTCTGCGAGGCTGTATTTCTCGTCGCGCAGCGGATTCACCGGTCGCCCGCTCTCCTGGCGATGGCGGAATGCGTCGACCAGCACGCCACGGCCGACGAAACGCGCAGCCCAGTTATGGATGCCGAGTTTGTTGGTGCGCTTGATTTCGTCGTTGGTGGTGCCGTTGTAGAAGGCTTTGGCGGACAAATTGCCGACGTGGCCGAGGCCGTCCCATTGGCTGCCTTCCTGCGTGTTGTAGCCATCGAGCACGTCGTCATAACCCAGCAGGCCGAGACTCTCGAAGCTCTTCTTCGTATGCTGCACTGGTTGGCGTTCAAACAGCGGCGGACTCGCATAGTTGATCGGCGTGTCGAGGCGGAAGACCTTGCCTTTACGCACCAGTTGGGCAGCCTCGACGACTCCCTCCTCGGTGAGGAAATTGACGCAACCGACCTGGTCGTCGTCGCCAAAGACCCCCCAGTTAGAATCCGCCGGAGCACCTGGCCTGACTGGCAACTGTGAGAATTGGGGAATTCTCGTAAAATCGATTTTCGCCATAATGGTTGCCTCCTTACGCACGAGCCCTTTCCGCGCCATAAATTTCTCGTGGATTTTTCGAATGAGAGGACGCCATGGCGGCGACACGATTGTCAAGGCCATCCCTCTCCACCGCGTCACCAAGGTAACCGGCGTCCTAAGGGCGGTGGAAGCGAGCCTCGGTTCCTTGTGACTCCGGATGCTTTAGAAGGGACTGCTGCGCTGGCTACTCTTTGTTCTACGGGCGGGCTGCGGGGGCGACCAACGCGCGTAGCGAAGGCCGGAGTCTCACTGGGGGCAGCGTTTTCCTGCGCGCATTAGTCAGTAATTCGCGCAGTTTCGCGGGATTCACAGGCTTTTTGAAAATGGCGCCTTCCAGTCCTTCCAGTCGGCTACGCTTGATGATGTGGTCTTTATCGTAGTAGTAGGCGGTCATCAGGATTACCGGCAGGTTGGGCATTTCCTCCTTGACCCGCAAATAAAATTCATACCCGTCCATTTCCGGCATCACGACGTCCGAAATTACGGCGTCGACTTTCATATTGCGGAGAATGCCGAAGGCTGCACTGGGTACAGTCGCGGTGTGCACAACGCATCGCTCAGCCTTCAACACGTCTGCAAGTGAAGTTACGACCGGCACGTCGTCGTCCAAAACCAGGACTGACATCCCTGCCAACGGCCATTCCTGCGTGCCGTCATTGAGAATCTCGCCTTCGTTTTTCTCGGCTTCGGCAGGGCGTGGCGCCAAATCCGCCATGCGCTTGCCCTTGAGGTAATCCCGGGTTTCGTACACGCCTTTGCGCGTCATATCGTCGAGCCGACGCACGATTGCGTTAACCCGCCCGAGGCAGGCCCGGATCGCACCGAGCCGCTCGTTTTCGATCACCAACTCGGCGGGCGTCAGATGATTTTCGACACAATGAGTGAGCAACTCCAGGTTGTTGGTGATCGTTTCGAGTGGATTGTTGATCTCATGGGCGAGGCTGACCGCGATTTCGCCCGCGGTGGCCAGCTGCTCGCGGTGTCGCATCCGGCGGATGTCCCGGGCAAAGCCAATCGATCCGATTTCTGCACCTTGCTCGTCATAAATCAGCGATCCGGAAATCGCAACTGGAATCTCCTGGTTATCCTTGTCCCGCAGAATAGTTTCGAAACTCGAAATGCGTCCGCCGTCGGTGGATTCGCGCAGGGCCTGCATCACTTTGCGCGCTTCTTCGAGCGAGAGGTAAATCCGCGTGACCTTCTGGCCGATGATTTCTTCCGAGGTGTACCGTAGTACTCGCCGCGCGCCATCGTTGTAATAAATAATCGTTCCTTCACCGTCGACCGCGATGATTATGTCGGGCGAGCTTTCCATCAATCGTTTCAGATAATTTTGGTCGAGTGTGAGCATTTGAACAAGTTTCACTTCCCGCACCCGTCTTTGAGGCGGCGGACCGGCGTTTGGGTTCCTTGATTAGCTGGAGCTTTGCGGGCAGGGCTCGGCAACAATGACCTGCGAGTTGCTCTTAGCGCTTACCACCTCAACCGGCATAGCGCATCTAATCGCGCCTGAGTGTGTCCCCACCACGTTTGACACAAACTTGGATGCCCGCATAAAACGGATCCCTTCCGTGTCATTTCCTAAACATCGGTTGCGGAGCTGGATTGGTACGCTTGAGGCGCCGCATTGAAACGGTAAAACTGCTTGCGTCCGCTACCGTATAACCGCTCGGGAATCGAGCGACTATTTCGACTACGCTGACAACCGAGTCGTGCTCCACTGGCCGCTCCTGCGGCATAGCATCCCTCCCAGCCAGTGCGGGATTCCGCGCTATCGCGCCGCCCTGAAGCCTGATATTGATTTACCACGCTCGGGCGTTCTAACCACGGTTTACTTCATCTTGCGCCGTAGCGCAATCACTATCAACGGCGTAGCATACGCCTCAGGAATGCGAGACTCGCGCCGAAGGCGGCACCTGCAAGATTCCAGATCCTCCTCAAGAGCGAACCGAAGAAAGCCCCGCACGCCAAGCTGAAGGCGGATCCGGGCAGATTGAAGCCGAAATTGCCGTTGATTCGCGCAACCGCTATCGAGCGATGCCTGCGACGCATATCTGGCCGAGCTGCGCAAGCGCGGCTTCAAAACTTTCCGGCTCAGGAGGTCTATCCTGAGCGGAAGGCCACAGGCCTACCGATAGAAGATTCGGTCGTTGTTTAAACCACGCGTTACGTATGGCGCGAAGCGACCCCTGGCGACTTAAGGGCACGGAAGTCTACCTGCAACCCGATTGTATCGCCCAACGTACACTTTCTAGGCCCGCGCCACGAGGCTTTGGGGCAGCGCTCCAGCGTCAACTGCTTTGGAAAAGACCTGCGAAGCACGGCGTGCCAACAAGGAAGCATGTTGCTAAGCTGGGATTTCTGCACCTACAATTGAGTGGGGAGAATTTGCGTAATGGCGGAACCGCTGACCTTCGAAGCATTGATTAGCAGCGAATACGTGCTTTCGACCGCTGAAAATTTCGTCGTTTATGCCCTGCTCGAAGCGGTGGCGAAAGGTGGCGGGGGCGCGAACGTCGTCAGATTACCTTTAAATCTCGGCGTCGTAATCGATCGCTCAGGCTCGATGTATGACGAGCGCCGACTGGAATTCGTGGTCGAAGCGGTAAAATTCCTGGCCGACAATGTGGCTCCTGATGACAAGATCGCGGTGATTGCGTTTGCTGACAAAGCCGAAGTGATCCTCCAGCCCGATCAGATTCACGACGGCGCGGCTGTGAGGCGGGCGCTCGACGATATCGACTTACTCGAGATCGGCGGCGGCACGCAGATGGCGCTCGGGATGCGGGCCGCGGTTGAACAGGTCAAGCGCAACCTTGCGGCAAATCGTTTAAACCGGGTACTGGTCCTAACCGACGGCCAAACCTACGAGGAAACCGCATGCATCGATCTGGCCAGCCAGAATCGCGACCGGATGTCATTTTCCGCAATGGGCGTCGGAGTCGAGTTTAATGAAAAGCTGCTAATGCGAATCGCCCAGGATTCGCACGGCAAGTACCATTTTATTAGTAATGCGCAGGACCTTCCGGGCATTTTCGAGGACGAACTGGCGGGTTTGCGTGCAGTTACCGTGCGCAACGGCAAAATTGATGTGATGCTGTCACAGGGTGTGCAGGTGCGCGAGGCGTTTCGCGCCAGCCCGGAGATTTATGGGTTGGGCGCTCCGCTACTTGAAGACCGCAAGGTCACATACGAAATCGGCGACCTCGAAGCTACTGTGCCGGGCTCGGTGCTACTCACGCTGGTACTGCCGCCACGGCGTCCTGGACCAGTACGAATCGCTCAGTCGGCCTTCCGCTATGAAGTGCCGGGAAGCGGCGAACGCAGCATCAACCTCGACGTCACCGTTGAGTACTCGCTTGATCGTACTCTTACGAGCAAGCGCAACGCGCGCGTGATGAATCTGGTCGACCAGGTTTCGATCGCAAAACTGCAATCACGAGCCGAAGAAGAATTGAAGGTAGGCAACGTCGATCGGGCGACACGCCTGTTGAACAACGCAATTCAAGGGACGCAGCGGCTTGGCAATGTCAAGGCGACCCAGGCGCTGGTGGGGCTGATGGATCAGGTCAAAAACACCCAGACTTTGCAGACCAAAGCGGCCAAAACAACGTTGCTTCAGGCGCAGGCGGTCGTGCGGAAAACACAGATGCTCGATCCCGAGGCCCTCAAGGATTTACAAAAGGGGGAATAGCGCTTGTGGCTCTGGGCTTCCGCCTGAGAATCCTACTATTGTGAGAGTGGATCTGCCCCGGCGTTGAACAGCCCGGGAGGTAATTTGCACCCATGATTAAATGCAGCGAATGCGGCTACGAAAATATGGATGGCCTTGATTACTGCGACGGATGCGGCGCCAAGCTGGACTCGTCCGCGGTGCAGGTCGCCGGCAGCACACCTGCCTCAGCCGCTAGCCAGAGCAGCTCGATCCCGGCCGCCCCGGAGCCTGCGGGTGTAAGCGAAATGGCGGCTGCCGGGGCGCCGGCCACCGCGACTGAAGCGGCCACTTCGGCGGCGGCTGCGCAGCCGGGTGTTTCAGCGGAGACCAGCGCTTCGAATGAGCATATCGCTGTCGTCCCCGAACCTACTGGGTCCAAGGCTCCAACCGGCGAGATGAACACCGGCGCTGAGGCGCCCGTCAGCGGTGCTGAGACCGCTGCCGCGCCGTTTAAGGTCAAGCTGTCGATCATTCGCGGTGGGCGGCGCGGCCAGGAATTTGAATTGGAATCCGGCAATAACTTGGTCGGGCGATGGGATCCGGAGACGGGAGCATTCCCTGAAGTTGATCTGGATGCTGACGATCCAGAGGCCAAGGTTTCGCGCAAACATGCTTTAATCCGTATCGACGCCGGCAAGATCACGATTGAGGATATCGGCAGCCTCAATGGCACCTACGTCAATCGCCAACCGCGGCTTCAGCCTGGCAGCCCGCTTAATCTCAAAGACGGCGACGAAATAATCATTGGTAAGACTTTTTTGAAATTGTCGATTAATCCGATCTCCTAACATTTCGCCGGAGGCGCTCTCAACTCGGCGCTGGCCTCTGTGCCTGGCGAGTAACGCACCGAACCCCGTCCGTTTATGAAAACCGGCGAACCGCTACCCGTCGGTCATTTGCTCGACGGCCGCTATCGTATCTACAAACTGCTGGGGGTCGGCGGGATGGGACGCGTCTATCTCGCTAACGACACCCGGCTCGCGAATCGGCCAGTCGCGGTCAAGGAGATGATCCTTGGTGACGGCGCACAGGAGCGCAAGGCCATTGAGGACTTCCACCGTGAGGCGAGCGTACTCGCGCGCCTCTCACATCCAAGCATTCCTCAGATAATCGATTATTTCGGCGAGCAGGGACGTCATTATCTGGTGATGGAATACGTGGCGGGTGGCGATTTGCAGCATCGGCTCGACGAAATGGGAGCAGGCGCACGAATGCCGGAAGCCAATGTAGTGGAAATGGCGCGCCAGCTGCTCGACGTTTTGCAGTTCCTGCACAGCCAGAAGCCGCCGATCGTTTACCGCGACCTCAAGCCTGCAAATATCATGATCGACCATCATGGGCGCGCGATGTTGATTGATTTCGGCATCGCCCGCTTTCTGCCACCAGGTGGACGCGGTACCCAAATCGGTTCGGTTGGTTATGCGCCGCCCGAACAGTACCTGGGCAAAATGGAGCCCCGCTCCGACTTGTTTGCACTTGCCGCTACCATGCACCATCTGCTGACTGGGCGCGATCCGCAACTCCAACCGCCGTTCAGCTTCCCGCCACTCGCTGAACTCGCTCCGGAGGTTTCGGCGCAGACTGCGCAGGTGGTAATGACGGCGCTCGACAAGGACGTCGGCCACCGGCCTGCGACCGCGCTCGCCATGAGGGACTTACTGCCGAAGGTGGCGGCGGGTGGACAAGCTGCTACGGCTGGCACGCTGAGCAAAGCAAGACCTACGACCATGGCAGCTGCGACGGTTGTGCTGGACCGGCCGGTGGCTTCGTCGCGGTCGTCCACACCTCGGCCCCTTGCACAACCTCCTGTTTTTTCAGCGTCAAGTGCCTCGCCCAAGCCCATCCCTCCTTCATCAGCACCGGTTTCTGCCCGGGCGGCTGGAGCCGACAAAGCTCATGCGCCAACTCCACCATCCAAATCGGCCGCAAGAATTGGAACACGACCGCGGATCCACCCTCCACCGGCGCGCGACTCGGCCATTTCATCATCGACCTCGAAGACGGCCGACCTGGGCTTGAAAACACCCCAGGAATTAGGCGCGGACGCCAATCGACATCCATCCGGCAAACCGGGACGGGCATACTCACGAGTCGCCGCGGCTTTAGCGTCAATGCGCGCAGCGATGGCCGCAGGCCCGCTTACTGCCACGGCATCTGCCAATCCAACTTTCACTGCTGGCAGAGCGCTAAACCCCGTGCATTCTCACGCAGCCGCCGGCCCAGTCCCCGCCATCTCAGCTCCCGTTCTGCGTTCTCCTAACGAAACCCGCGATTACCCAGCGCCGGATACTGTCGCTGCCCGGCTTGTCTCGGTTGCAGACGGTGTGCAGTTCGGGGTGTTCGGCAACCGGCTGGTGCTGGGGCGCTCGGGCGCGAAGGGCGCGGACGTCGATATCGACCTGTCGAATTTGCGGCGGGGCGCGGAGCGGATTTCGCGCCGGCACGCGGAGATTATCAAGCAAGGTACTGACTATTTTGTGCGCGATCTCGGAAGCGTCAACGGTACTTATATTGCCGGCCGCGGCCGCCTTGGCCGGGATCAACTATACAAATTGAAAGATCGCGACGAACTGGTACTCGGGGGTGCTAAACTGGAATTCCGGCGGGGTTGACTCACGGGCGCCGTCCGGAGCCGGCAGCCGTGCGCGGGGACGGATGGCGGAACGAACAATCTTGTTTGCCGCGCCCGGAGAGCCTTGGGCGCGGTATGGGAGGAGCGTGCGTGCCGAAACGGGAGTCGGTGAACGCAGCATTTGAACAATGATCACGTGTCCCGAATGCGGCCAACAGGCCAACGACGACGCGAAGTTCTGTGATCGTTGCGGCCAGGGTCTCGCAGGTAGCACCGCGCATCCTGCGGTTACATCGATTTCGCCGCTCGACCCAGATACCGAGCTTGGTGCTTATCGGATAACAGCACTACTCAGCCGCACGGCCCGCGAAAATCGCTACAGCGCGCTAAGGGTGCGCGACAGCGAACCGGTGCGGTTGCGCGAGCAACCAGGGCCGCTCCGTCAGCCTGGTGAAGCGCCTGCCGCATCTGAGGCCTTTGCGGTTTCCTCAAGCGAAGACCCCGCCGGGCCGCGCGCGAAGACCGCCGAACTGCGGTTGGAGCCTTCGACAAACCGCACGTCGACCAACGGCTCCGTCACTCAGGGCTCGGATTCTGAGTCAGCAACCGACGCTGCCCCACTCGAGGCTGAGAAGGAGGCGGCCGCTGAGATTTCGCCGGCGGTGCAGGAGAACAATGCCAGTCCAGCAAAAACCGAAGAAGGTGCAAATGAGGCCGGCGTACAGTTACTGACTGCGGTGATCGAAGAGATCCGGTCGCCAGCTCCCGCCCCAGCGGGAGCGAGCGCGTCTCCCGAACTCTCCGTGTCAGACGAAAGGAACCTGACTCCAATCAATGGTCAGTCGACTGAGGACGCGGGAACCAAGTCCGGAAAAGACGGCGACGACCTCGGCGACGTGTTCGGGCGGGTGTTGGCCCTGTCAATGACGCTGAACTATCCGGGGTTTCAACGCGCAACTGCCGGGTTTGCCGACCGCGGCCGTGTGTATTTGGTCTATCCCGATGAGGAAGTCCGCCCGCTTTCGTCCCCACCGGGTGATCTTCGGATGGAAGAAGGCGAAGCGCTGCAAGTCGCGCTTCAGGTGTGTCAGGCGGTCAACTTTGTTCATCGCCGTGGTCTGCGCGCTAATGATATATGCCCGGAATCGGTCGTCTATGGCGCCGATGGGCGCATCAAGCTGACCGGGCTCGATTACTTTAGCAACGACAATGAACTGCAGAGTGAACCGATTTTTAACGACGGCTACACAGCGCCGGAAATCTATCGCGGCAAAAAGGTTGACAAGCGCGCCGATATCTTTTCGATTGGCGCGTTGCTCTATACTTGCATCACCGGTGAGCGGCTCGAGAGCGAAACCTGGCGCGAAGAAGCCGGTCCGATTCGCTTCTATCCGCCGCACGTAGTCACGCCGGCGCTTGAACAAACCCTCCGCCGGGCATTGCAGTTCGACCCTGCGGCCCGATGGCCGAACGTCGAGTCGTTGAAGGCAGAACTGGCGAAACTCTCGACAAGGATACGGATCCGAGCCGATGCATTGACCGACGTGGGCAGAGTACGTGAGCACAACGAAGATTCCGTTTTGGCTTTTGAGTGCAAGCGCGATTCTCTGATCAATCCCGCGCAAACATTCCTCTATGTGGTCGCTGACGGGATGGGCGGGGCAGAGGCGGGCGAGGTCGCGAGCGCAATTGCGGTTGAGACGATCCGTAATTATGTTGAGCGTAAAGTGGTAGTCGCCGAAGATGTAGATGTGCGTACCATTCTGCAGGAAGCCCTGGAACAGGCGAATTCAAAAATAATCGAGTACCAGACGGCTCATCCTGAGACGCGCAGCATGGGCTCCACCGCCGTTGCGGCGTTGGTTAACCCACCCGAAGCCGCGATAGCATGGGTCGGCGATAGCCGCGCCTACATTTGCGATAGCCGAGGCTTGCGCCAGCTAAGCAAGGATCATTCGCTAGTCCAGCGTTTGATAGAAATCGGCCAGATCACGCCGGAAGAGGGACGTCATCACGAGCATAAAAATGTCATAACTCGTTCGCTGGGTGCCCGGCCCACCGGACCTGCCGGGGCCGAGTCAGTTTCTGTACGTCTTAAGCGCGGTGACCGCCTGTTGCTATGCAGTGACGGCCTGACGGCACATGTCGAGGACCGGCAGATTGATGAACTGCTGCGGCGGTATTCCGACCCGACTGCCGCCGCGCGAGAACTGGTGGTGGCGGCGAACGCTGGGGGTGGAACCGATAACGTGTCAGTCGTGGTTGTAGTGGCAGGCTGATCTCCATGGCGAACACGCCCAAGCTAACCGCTTCTCAACCATCGGGCTCTTTGCCCGGGCCGCTCGAGCCCGGAGTTGTTCTACAACAGCGTTACCGGATCGAACGCCTGCTGGGCGGCGGTGGCATGGGGATGGTCTACCTCGCGCGTGACCAGCGCCTGTCCAACCGTCCGTGCGCCATCAAGGAGATGGTGGACCATTTTATCGATCAGCAGCAGCGGCTCGAAGCCAACGATTACTTCGCGCGCGAGGCCGATACGCTTGCACAACTCAAGCACTCGGCGATTCCAGCGATCAGCGATCGCTTCGACCACCAGAACCGGCATTACCTGGTGATGGAATATGTCGAAGGCCACAACCTGGAAGAGGAACTCGCACAGCGGGGCGGACCGTTTCCCGAAGGTCTGGTAATCGACATTGCGCGTCAACTCTGTGATGTGCTCGCCTATCTGCACGGGCTGCAGCCGCCGATCGTTTATCGGGACCTAAAGCCTTCCAACGTGATGCTGACGGGCAACGGGCGGGTGGTGCTGGTCGACTTCGGCATCGCGCGGCTGTTCAAAGCGCAGCGCAAAGGTACGATGATCGGCACGTTGGGTTTCGCGCCGCCCGAGCAATATCAAGGCATCGCCGATCCACGCAGCGATCTCTACTCGCTGGGTGCCACGCTGCACTACATCCTGACCGCACGAGACCCGGAGAAATTTCCACCGTTCAGTTTCCCACCTGTGCGCGAACTGCGGCCGGCTGTATCGAGTAATTTGGCCGGCGCGATTGACCACGCACTCGCTTACGAAATGCTCAATCGGCCCGCGACCACCCAGGAATTTCGCGATATGCTGCTGTACGGACGCGGATTGGGCACTTCGATTCGGCACGTCAGCTCGCGCAGCGGTACCGATGGGCTGATCCTCCCGCCGACTCCGCCTGAGATAGACGATGTGCTGGTGCCCGCTCCGCGAGCGAGGAGAAGTGTCGCACGTCGTGCCGCCGGTTGGCTAATGGCGTTTATGGTGCTTGCGGGGGTCGCGTTCGGTGCGACTTACGTCTACAACGACCCCGAGCTGCAGCGTCAACTCGGCATCACGGAATACGTTAACCAATTGCCGTGGAAGCATGACGAACTGGTGGCGAAGGCCAGGGCGCATCCGCTCGATTTCAAAACTATGTCGATTGCCCTATCGACCCGCTCAGGAGAGCCGGTTTCGGCGTCGAGGTCCAGCTTCACTGACACCGAACTTTCAGCCAACCGCTACTTGAAATGGCAGGCATCCTTTAAGAACGGGTTGGCCGGTCTCGACAGTCAGGACGATCGGATCGAGGCACGAATCTTCGATCCCAACGGCGTCCAAGTTGCTTCGAGCGAGGATCGGCGATTCGTCGCTCCGGGCCAAACCGTAGTCGATTTCAGCGGAGTTGCGATGATGCCGGACGCGAGCAATGTTGCAATCGGCAATTACAGAATTGCGCTGTACTCCGCTGACCAACTGCTCGGCCAGCAGCAATTTTCGGTATCCCAGGACCTCGCCGCAAAGGCGGCGGCCGCTCGCTCCGAAGCCGAAGCGGCAGCCGCGGCGAAGGCCGCGGAAGCCAAACGGGACGAAGAAGCAAGGCGTGTGGCGATGCTGCAGGAACGGATGCACCGACCGTTGCAGCTCCAACAGATCGTATTTGTCAATACGACCAAGGATGGCACCGCGCTTTCCGCGCCGACCAACGTTTTCAGCGTATCGAAAGTTTTATTCGTTGGATGGCGAGTAATTTTCGGCAATCGGCTGTACCGGCTCGACAGCAATCGTTACGAAGTTGATGCTGCTTACCTGGCTCCGGACGGTAGTACGCTCGGCAGCGTTCAGGATGTCCAGGTGGTGAACCCGGCTGACCCCCGAGCCACCTTCAGCGGACGGGTCGGAAACTCGGCTGGGGGTGCCTTTCTACCCGGCCAATACACCGTTAATTTTTATCTGAATGGGCAATATTTCGCGCAGCGTAGATTCCGGGTCGTTAATGACGCCGGGATTCCGTACGCTGGGGCGGGTGGTGGGGCTGGCCCGGCAAGCAGCACGGCGAGTTCGACCGCGTTCGGCGTGGAGATGCCTCTACTGGCAAGCGGAACGATTCAAGGACTGGCAGGCCATGATTCATTGCCGATGGAATTGCGCCTGCGGCCGCAACCTAACGGCTTCCTGCACGGCGAGATGGTGGTTCATCTAAGCGGCTATGGTGTAACGCCGCTCGAGGGCTTCGTCCGTGGCAATCGCGTACAGTTTGAGGTGCCTTACGGAGCCGATACTTTTTTCTTCGAAGGCCAACGCGATCGCGATTTACTGAACGGAACCTTCCATTCGAACTCCGGCCAGGCAGGCAGTTGGCAAACCCATGCTGACTGAGCAGGAGAGCCACCCGGGCACCCCGTCCCTTCCCCACCCCACGTCAACGAATGGGAGCCAATAAAGAACGGCGCTACTCGTCGTCTTCACGTCGTCCGATTGATTAAGATGGCACCGCATGATTGCTTCCCAATCCCCCTGCTTGCCCCGGGCAGGTAAGCTAAGTGGTGCAGGAGTCTACATAAACCGGCGAAACGGGTGTGGTCAATCCAATGGCAAGTAACGTTTCGCGCGAGAAGCTTCTGTTTTATGCGGTGGCCGGTGGCTTAGGCGGACTCGGGGCTTGGGCAACCGCCGAGCCATTTATGGGGATTCGGAGCCCGTGGGGCCGCGACCTCATCCTGGGTGCGATAGTCGGCCTCTTTATCGCATCGTTCCTTGCGTCGATCGAAGCTTTAAGCGTCAGCCAATGGCGCCAGGCTGTCCGCGGAATGAAATCTGGCGCCATCATCGGGGTATTAGGTGGCGCACTGGCTCTGCTGTTGGCTGAAGCCGCGTTTGACGTCCTCGGTGGTCTCAACGGACGAATTCTTGGCTGGGGTGTCGGGGGCTTGCTGGTGGGACTAGGAGTAGGATGGGCGACCCGTTCGAGTGCCCGGCGGCGCAATGGTGCGATTGGTGGGATGCTCGGAGGCGCGGTCGGCGGGCTCTGCTATCAAGCTCTGACGGTAACATTTCCGCAGGCGTTCGGCCGCGCCATCGCGATAATTATCCTGGGCGCGCTCATCGGCTTCTTCATCGGGCTGGTCAGTGAGTTGCTCAAGCGCGGCTGGCTGATGGTGGTGCGGAGCCAGAGCCGCAACGCACGTGAAGGGCGCGAGTATCCGCTAACCAAACCGGTCACGGTCGTGGGTCGGGCGGAGGAAAGTGATATCGGCCTGTTCGGGGACCAGTCAGTGCTGGCGCGCCATGCAATTATTCGCAATGAGGGCAAAAATTTCTTTCTAAGCCCGACCGGAGGAGCAGAGATCCTAGTAAATCGGCAGCCGGTACAAGGGCGCTGCGTGCTCAAGAGCGGTGACCGTGTCGAAATTGGCGGTACGTTATTTCTATTCCGTGAGCGTGCTCAGGCGTCACAGAGCTGACCCCGCCCGCGCCATGATCGCTCTGCTGCGGGCAAGGGTAAGGGTTCTGGATCGCCTCGCACAGGTACTCCGTTACTGCATCGCCGCAGCATTTTCGCTTACCTTCTTCAGCGCGTGCGCCCCGACCAGCACGCAGATGGAGCCCCTGCAGTCAACACAGTCCCTCCAATACTATCCGTTCCAGGTCAAAGGATATCAGAATACCTATCCGAAGCGGCGGGTGATGATATTGGCTGCAGTTGACGCGCGCGATTTCAAAGACACCTCCGGCGCGGCCCATTCGCCCGAGAACGGCAATCCCGCTATTGGCGTAATTCGTGACAAAAGCGGCGAAATCGTCCAGCGCCTGTACGGTCCCGCGTTGGAACCGCTGGTCCAACAATCCATAGTTCAGGCAGCTCAGGAAGCGGGAATGATTTCGTCCGCCTCCAACATACCGCTGAAGAGCGCACTCAGCTCGGGTCAGGCACAATATCTGATTGCAGCTAAGATCGCGCGCTTTTGGGTCGATAAGCATGCCGGGCCAGCCAATGCGGCCGGACCCACATGGTCTGCAACCGCAGAGGTCGCGCTCGATGTTGTGGTCTACAAGGCGCCCTTCGAGGTGCCGTTTTGGCAGGGCGAAAGTGATGCAACCTACGACGATCCACCAGCGCCGGTCGCCGGCATCTCACCCGAGGACGAAACCGAAATCTACGATGATCCGGGCCAGGTCCTTTCCGTGGGACTTACGCGCGCAGTCGCCGGCATCTTCAAACGCGACGATCTGCACACCTTGATCACGGAAGACTCACCAATAACCCATCAATAAGGTATCCTCGTCCACAATGGCGCTGTGCTGATTCTTACAGCCTATTTGCGGCCCAGCCTGTGATCAGGGTAACTTGCGGCGGTCACATTTGCGCAACGAATTGGTTCACCGGCGAATTGACAAACGTTCGATTCCCTCGCAACTCGCGACAGCTTAACTAAATCGCAGCAAGAGTTATATCGCACCTTGGCTGGCGAGGAGCTTTAGCTCGGCTTCGGTGATTCCCAGTTGGTCGAGGACTTCACGCGTGTGCTCGCCCAAACGGGGAGCGCCACGTTCGAACGCGGTTAACGGCATGCTACCGCCCGTCGCGAGCGACACCGGGTAATAGAGTGGGCGGCCCGCCGCGAGGTCTTCTATGGACTGGAAGGTGCCGCGCGCTTGAAAATGTGGATCGGTGATATTCTTCTCAGGTTCTCTGACACTGGCCCACAACAAGCCTTTGGCTTGCGCCCGATGAAACAGATCTTCGGCGGTCATCGACGCGGCCAGCTTGTCGACCAAGCCGTTGAGATGAGAGTGGCCGGCTGAGGGTGAACGCTCGCACAACTCGCGGTAAGTGTTGGAGTCAAGATCGTGCTCAATTCCAACCTCGCTGAGCATCTCGCCAATCACCCTCGCCTCGTGACGGCTCCAGAACATGAATGCTTTAACGTAGCGACCGTCTTTGGTGCGGCGAAGCCACGGGCGCGTAGGATGTTCGGCTGCGTGGCGTCCGGTCTGCCTCTGCACGATGGCCTGATTGTAGATGTAGCTCGGTATCGCTACTTCCGTGCAGTTGCTCACCGCTTCGTGAATCGACAGGTCAATCAAATCGCCATTGCCCGTAAGCTCGCGAAAAAACAGAGCAGCGAAAATTGCCAGCACGGCGTGCTCGCACGCGATGTGATTTGCCTGCCACATCGCCGGCGCGATAGGCGGCGTATCGTAAGTGCCGTCGGGGCGCGGATCATAGCCACACGACGCCATCACGCCGCCCATCGCAAGCTGGGTCAAATCGGTCATTTTGAAGTCGCGATAGGGGCCGTCGAGTCCAAAAGGGGTGATCGCGCAAACGATCAGCCGCGGATTCGATTTCTGCATCTCGCGGTAGAATTTCAGCCGCCTATCGACGTCATCCGCCTCGCCGGAATCGATGATGATATCAGCACGATTACCGAGTCGATGGTGCACGAGGCCGGCGGCCGGATGCTCGAATTCGAGGCTCACGCTCTTTTTTCCTAAGTTGTACCTCGAGAAGCAGAGACTTTGCTCAGGACCATGTTCGGATCTTGTGAGCGGTCCCATGGAGCGTGAATTTGAGCCGTGCCGTCCCTCGAGCTTGATCACCTCGGCGCCCAACATCGCTAAGAGCATTCCAGCGAATTCGCCGCGTTCATCGCCAGCTTCTATTACGACAGCTCCCTCAAGTGCAGAACTCAAAGACGCTTCGCTGGTCAAATTACCCAATCCTCCTTAAGAGCTGCGATCTCCTCGGGTCTGAGTCCCAGCACTTCGCGATAGACATAATTGTTGTCTTCACCGATTAACGGCGCTGCGCGGCCCGGCGGCCCACCGACGTCGATCGGCGTATTTTGAAATCTCGCTGGAAAGTCCTCAATAGGCCACGTCCCGATTTCGCTCTGCGGCATTGGTACGAAATAGCGGCGATGTTTGAGTTGCGGGTCGCGCTCACATCGATCGGCAGCATTCTGCACGAGACCAGCCGGAATCCGGCGGCGCTGCAAGCGTTGCATCAACTCGTAGCGATCCTGGTCCTGGGTAAACTCAGCCACCAACCGTTCCAATTCGTCTTCATGGGCTTTGCGTCCGGACGCGTGAGCGAACCGTGATGCACGCGCCCATTCGGGTGAGCCCATCTCATCCACTAACTGCGCCCATTGCTCGTCATTCTGAATAGCGATTGCGATCCATTGGTCGGCGCCATGGCATCGAAAAGCACCATGGGGAGCCCATTGTGCAAATGGCATCCGGTTACCGTAGCGTTCAGTCGGTCTGCCACTAATTTGCGCTTCGAGAATGGCGGTGCCGGAAACCATCAGACCGGTTTCGGTCTGCGACAAATCTATATAGCAGCCCTGTCCCGTCCGCCGGCGTTTCATCAGAGCAGCGAGCACGAATATCGCACCATAATAGCCCGTCGAATGGTCGAGATATGAATAACCCCAGCCAGCGGGCGGCATAGGCTCGGGCAACCCTGACATGAGGGTCAGTCCGGATAACGCCTGAGCAGTCGGTCCGACACTCCGATAGGCTTTGTAGGTACCCGATTTGCCCATCCCGGTAATCTGCAAATAAATCAGCTCAGGATTGATCTGGCTCAGCACCGGATACCCAAGTCCCCAGCTCTCCATCTGCCCGGGACTATAGTTTTCACATATTACCGACGCCTTGGCGATCAAACGTTTGAACAGCTCGCGGCCTTGAGGAAGGCTCATGTTGAGCGTGATGCCGTACTTGCCGGCATTAAGATTATTGAACAAGCCGCTGCGATTCAGACTGTCGGGAGCGCCACCAGGGACGCTGGGTCGAATCATTCGCAGCATGTCGAGCGCGCGCTGGTCGTGCCATTCGACTCGGATCACCTCCGCGCCCATCGTTGCGAGCATTCGCGTCGCGTTGGGGCCCGCCACAATTTTGGTCAAGTCGATTACGCGAATTCCTTCGAGCGGCCGCCGTTTGCCTGATTCCATCTTCAATTGCGCCTGCTTTTGAGCGTACTGCGAGCTTTCATTCCTGAGAGCGTGCTGGTTTGAGCGGTACGTTGATTACTGACTATTCGCTCAACTCAACGGCCATGGGTTGCCATACCGGTCGAGACAGGCAATTTCGCGCACCGCTTTCCGCTTGACTGGGTAATGACGGCCCTGCGGATAGCCGATCGGCATCAGCGCGTAGGTTTGCACATCCGCAGGCAGCTTGAGAATCTCACGCACTTCCTCCTCAAAGAAAGCATGGATCGTGGTGAGGACGGTGCCGAGCCCGAACGCGCGGCAGGCGAGGATCACGTTCTGCACGGCCGGGTAGATACTCGAACCCGCAATCCGTGCGGCACTGGCCATCCGCGCCTTGACGTCGGCGGGAAGACTGGATGCTCCCGTCGACATTGATGCTTTCAGGCACGGCACCAACAGCACCGGCGCCTCACCCATATGCTCGAACAGGTGGGTAACCGCCTGCATAAACCGCTGGTACCTGTTCTCGTCCATATGGGGCGGACGAGGAGCGCCGGCGTATAGCTTCATCAGGATGTCAGACGCTTTCTTATAAACTGTCCCCAACTGCCTACGTGTTTCGGCGTCCTTGATGACGATGAAGACCCAGGACTGGGCATTACTACCGGACGGAGCGCGGATAGCCGCGTCCAGGATTTTTGTGATGATCTCGTCCGGGACCGGGTCAGAGCGCAACCGCCGGATTGACCCGGCACTGTACATAATCTCAAAGAGATCCATTTCGGGCATAATTTGTTCCCTACATTAGCCGCTTATATCTCAAGCGGGATGTGCTTGCGGCCGTCCCATCAACTTATCCCGCACCTTGCGGGCATCTTCGGGATTGCTGACCATGGGTCCCGGCTGCACGCGGTGTTTCATAATCTTGTCGTCTTCGTCGAACGCGCGGACGGTCGTGCAGAATTCGAGCAGGAGGCCGTTGGGATCGTTGAAATAGATCGAACGGCACCATTCGTGATCAACCACCGGAGTGACGTCGACGCCCTGCTTGAGCAGCTCTTCGCGTTTTTCTTCGAGCTCTTTGACCGAATTGCAATTGAACGCGAAGTGATAAAAGGCGGGGGGCAGATTCTGTGCGCTGTTAATATCAGTCTTGAATTCCTGCGGAATTCCCTGGACCTTCTCAGGACACATAAATGCCACCAAGGTTCCGTCCCCAGTATCCATAAACGCATGCCTAATGCGGCCACCGCCAGGCGGTTCCAGGATATCGCACCACGCGACCTTCCAGCCGAGAATCCTGGTGTAGAAATCCATCGTCCGATCGATATCCAACGTTGCCAGGCCGAGATGATGCACTCCCTTGCGTTCCATCCGCGTTTTTTCCTCCGACGAAGTTTCTTCCACGTTCACTATCACTTAATTGCACCAGCGGGAAAGGCATGAGTCGCGACACAGCCGAGCGCAAACTTCCAGGCAAGCGCCGGAAAAGTGGGGCGGGGTTTAGCTTTTGGCCTCGCGGCGCGTCAAGGGCAATCGCAGATTAAAGCCTCAGGCACTCGAGCGGCCTGGGAAAAATATCGCTATCACCGCGTACCGCGCCTTCTGACTGTGGCGGTATCGTTGGTAAAGCAAGAAAGCGGCACAAACAAATCGTTTCGACTTATTGAAGCTCATACCTCCTTCTTTAAAGTGAGGGAACATTTGTCCCACTAGCCGACCGCGAGGCGGAAAAATTTTCTTGAGTAGATGCGCGATTTGAATAAAACTGAATCCAAAGCCGTCGAAACGATTGGTTTTGACCATAAGCGGTACTCTCGCACGGCGCGCTGAGCACGAGCGCTCAGACCGCCGGAATCGGTCAGCAGATGACGTGAGCGTGGCCTTTGAGAGCAGGCAAACTGTCGCTATCCGCGACCGCTCCGATCCTGCGGACTAGCCGGGAGAGGACCCATGTTGCTTGCACCCCATGAGTGTTTTATAGTCTTAATAGCACGTGTTAGGAAATTTAGACAAGGACGACAATGATGCTGTCTGATGCCAAAGTTCTCACGGTCAGTGAGCTCTCCGAGTACCTTCGGGTTCATCGCTCCACCATTTATCGCCTCCTGAAGAAGGGCCAATTACCCGGCTTTAAGATCGGGAGTGATTGGCGTTTCAATGTCGAGGCGATCGATCAATGGCGGATGCAGCAAGGTGCAGCTCAATTAGAAGAACTACGCCACAGCGGAGCCGGTAATTGACGGTTTGAAAAATTCAATGGGCCATTGAGTCGGCACCGCGCACTTATTCGCTTAGTGCCGCGGATAGCGCAGATTTCAAATGAGGCGGAGCGGGAAACAGGGCAAACCGGTGCTGTTGAGCCGGTCACCCGGGGTGGCGGCGACTGATTCGCGAATTGCAGTCGTGCAAAACATCTCTTCCTCGGACTGGTGAGTCTTGGTCGGGTTGGCTTTCGCCCGCTTTGATCCAATACACTGGGCTCGATGCCGACCGACGTCTCGTCGAAGACCAGGTTCTTTACCGAGTCTGTCATTCGTGAGATGACGCGCCGTGCATTGAAGTGCGGCGCCGTTAATCTCGCGCAGGGGTTTCCCGACTTTCGCGCTCCCGAACGGTTGAAGGAAGCGGCTAAGCGCGCGATAGACGAGGACTACAATCAATATGCCGTCACCCACGGCTCGCCTAATTTGCGAGCCGCCATAGCCGAAAAAGCGCGTGCCTACAATAGGGTCGCATGCGATCCCGACCTGAACATCACCGTGACCTGCGGCGCGACCGAAGCGATGGTCGCCTCATTACTGGGCATAATCAATCCCGGCGACGAGGTGATTATCTTCGAGCCGTTTTATGAAAACTATGGTCCTGACACGATTCTCGCAGGCGCCACGCCGAAATACCTTGCGCTGCGCGACCCGGATTATTCAATCGATTCGGCCGAACTGGCAGCCGCCTTCAGTTGCCGTACCAAGGCGATTATAGTCAACACCCCGCATAACCCTACCGGCAAAATCTTTAGCCGGGCGGAACTCGAAATGATCGCGGCTCTATGCTGCCGCTACGATACGCTGGCGATCACTGATGAAATTTATGAGCACATAATTTTTGGCGAGAGCCGCCATTTATCGCTGGCGACTATGCCCGGGATGGCCGAGCGGACGATTACTATCAGCGGACTCTCCAAAACCTACTCGATCACCGGTTGGCGGCTTGCATATGCAATCGCATGCGAGCGGCTAACGTCGCGGTTCGCAAGGTGCACGATTTCCTTACCGTTGGCGCGCCGCATCCGTTGCAGGAGGCCGGAGCGACCGCGCTTCGCCTGCCACCATCTTACTACACCGACCTCGCCACCACGTATCAGCGCAAGGGTGCGATGTTGTTCAAGGCTCTAAGCGCGGCGGGACTTAAGTGTCGTGCCCCACAGGGCGCCTACTACATCATGGCAGACATTGGCCACCTGGGATTTCGCGATGATTTCGAGGCGGCGGATTTCATGCTCGACGAGGTCGGCATTGCTGCGGTGCCGGGCTCCAGCTTCTACCATCATCGAGCACTCGGCCGTCACATACTGCGTTTCACATTCTCCAAAAGCGAAACCACTCTGGCTGCCGCAGCCGAACGATTGAAATTGGTCGATAGCAAGTTGACGCTCCATCGAGGGCGGTGACCACTTGAGGTCGTGCACATCTCGTTGACTGGGCTATGGGAACATCGCGCTAACCGGATATGGAACTAGTTCGCCAGAAAGCGGCGGTGAACGAGAACTGCGATCAATAGAGTCAGCATGGCGAGGGGCAGCAGTAGCCGATCGACTGATTCGTAGGTGGTAATCATTGCGCCGGAGCGCTGGACTATTTTTGAAACCGGCGCGTCGAACTCCCCGCCGGTATCGGCCGCGATGGTGCGCAGCAAGGGCTCATTGGCCGCCCGCAGCCTCAGTTCGGCCGCGTCGAGCGCTTGGACTCCTTTGGAGGCCACCTCGCGCCGCAACAGTACGCGTTCCGTGTCGCCGGCCTTAATCATCAGGGCAAGCGCGTACTTCCCTCGCCTGAGCGGTGCCGACTCAGCCCGATAGGTCGAAGTACCAACCTGACTCATCGCCACATCGTTATCGAGACCAGGTCCGGTGATCCGGCAAAACAGATTGCTCACTGGCAGCGGATCAGCCTTCTGTGCTTCGAATTCCAACGAACCGTCATCAGAATCCCTCACTCGCAGCGAGAACGGTCCTGAATCACCCTCGCGCGCAACCCAGCTTACAAGCTGTGACCAAAATTGCGAATAGCGGTCCCATCGGATCCATGCGAGCGAACCCAACGAATCCGGGTCGGCCGAAAAGATGGCGCTGCGTCCGAGTTCGTACTGCCAGGTAGCCAACAGCGGAGCACTACGCGCTCCCTTGCGGACAAGTAATGGTACCTCGGCTCCATCTTTGGCTTGGGTCATGGCAAAAAAATCGAGCGGTGGCAAATCATGCTGCGCAATACCGCTTAGGATCGTACTGTGGTTGCCGAAATCGATATGCGAGCGCTCGTGCCACTTGAAATTTTCGGCCTCGTGAGTCAGATGAACAAGTAACTGCGGCAATTTGGTGATGTCCTCGACCCGGTAAAAAACCCCACCGGTGGCATGGGCAAAATCCTGCAACAGCCGCAAGTTCTCCAGGTCGGGACCGATCCGGATGGTTGAGACCGGAATCGCGTCCTTGGCATAGTCCGCCATCTCCTGATCATGATCGTGATACTGACGGTTAGTATCTCCATCGGTCAGCAAGATCACCTCACGCACGGCAATCCCGCTCTGATCGATTTCGTGTTCTGCGATTTCGAGCGCTTCTTTGAAATCCGTCCCCCCGCCCGGTTCGAGCCGCTGGACGCGCGTGATGAGTTCATCACGTTGCTCGCCCAGTGGACGCAAATGACCGAGGATATAAGGTTCGGAATCAAACGCGATCACTCCGGCATAGTCAGTGTCGTCGAGTTGGTTGAGCAGGGCGACGGCGGCCTGCTTGGCATAATGGATACGCTCACCATCCCTGACCGCGGGATAACGCGAGTTGTAGCTCATCGAGTTCGAGCGGTCGATAAGAAGATACACCGCGATCGGCTCGCGCGACGGGGGTGGCGGCTGTGGTTGGAAAGTGACCGGCAAGGTCTTTTCGAGGGTAGTACCGCGGAAATGCGAATCGCGTAGCGTATCGCCGGTTACGACCAAACCACCGCCGAAGTCGGCGACGTAGCGGTTCAAGGCAGCTTGCGTTCCCTCGTCGAGGGCCTCAGAAGGCACGTTGGCAATTATCACGGCCTGGTAGGCCAAGTAGGCCTCCGCCTGAGCCGGCAGGCCGTGCGGCGGCGCGGTTTGCACCTGGTAATTACGCTTATGCAAGGCCTTGACGAGACTGTCAGGCGGATTGGGCGAAACCAGCAGCACCCGCGGCGGCTCGATTACCGAAAGCGCTGTCTGCGCGGTCGGATTTGCGGCAACCAATGGCGCCGGCACCTTGATTTGCGCCTGCATCAAATATGCGCCACTCCGGCCGACTCGATAAGGCAGCACAAATCGGTTTAATCCCGGCGTCAGCGACACCTGCTGAACGCCAAGCGCAGTGCCGTCGCTCGACAAACTAATCTGCGCCGCCACCGGCACTCGCGCTTCACTCTGAATGTCCATGTGTAGCGCAAAGCTGGTCTCCGCCCGAACCACCTCAGGCGCCTCGAACGAAGTGATTGCAACGCGTGCAATTGCCGAGGGCGGCGGCGCGGCGGTGAAGATGCGTACGCCCGCCTGGGTCATGGCCGGCACTTCGTCGAGTACCTGTCCCTCGGTTTCATTGCCATCAGTCAGCAGCACCAGCCGCTTTTCCTCGTTGTCAGGAAAAATCCCCAGGGCCGTAGTAAGCGCGCCCGCTAGATCGGTTGCGTCGCGATCGACTCTGGCAACATTCAGCACCGGCATTCGGGGATCTTGGAGCGGCGCCAGCAGACTCGCATCCCGTCCGAATCCGATTACGGCTACACGGTCCAACGTGTTGACGCGATGCCGGATTTCGGCAATCCGAGCTTGCATCCAGACCGCCTGATCCGGCGCAATCGAGCGGGACTGGTCCACCGCTATCACCATCGCCATGCGTCGAGCGGCGGATCGCACCGGAATGCGCAATCCAGCCAGCATCAATATCAGGGCGGCAAAGGTCGCCAGCCGCGCCGCGGTTGAAATCGCGGCAGCCGACACCCTGCTGCCACGCACTACTGCCAACACACCGGGAGCTGCGACCAGCGGTGATGCCAGCAGCAGCCATAATAGTATCGGCCGTTCAAACATGACGCACACCCCGACGGATAGCGCGTTGCGCGAGCAAAGCTGATTCGGCCAGAACTAAGAAGGTTGCCACCACGATCAACACTAAGGCCGCCGGCTCTGGATAACTCTCGCTACGAGCTGGGGCTGCAAACTGAACCGGCCGCTCGAACTCTGAAGCTGTCAGCGATGAGGCGAGGTCTGATTCGGCGGCATCATAATAATTAGCGTAGACTGCGACTTCGCGGTGGCCGCCTCGCACCACGTAGCGGCCCGCTTCCAGCGGACGAAAGCGCACCCGTCCCCATTGATCGGGCTGCAAGCCGGTGTTTGAGCCAGCCGGCGCAGTTAAGGTCGCCGCACCAAAGGTCGAAATGGCGACGAACGTGCCGGTTGCCACCACTTTGATATTCTGCGGCGCCACCACTCGTTTGAGCGCATCAACGGTCAGCACCAAGGCGTCCAGGCGATCAGGATCAAGCAGCAGATGGTTCCTGATGTCGAAGGTGAGGACACCAACCTCACCCTCACTGTTGCGCCCGACGGCTGCTATTGGCAACGAATCATGCCCGCCGACGGGTGCGCCCCGGGCCAGAGTATCCATCCATCCCGGTAGTGATACGACTCGTGTAGGGCCGAGCAGTGCGGGTGTCGCAAGGGGGCCGGTATCCTGCCGCGACTCTAATTCGGCTCCGGCCACGCTGCCAACCACCGATAGCACCGGCGAACGCTTTGAGCTCCGCAGCCAGGGCTCAGGAAAAACAAACATGCGCGCCGTGGCGTTAACCCCGGCGTCGCTGCAGTCATGTAACACCGCCAGGGCGAATTGTTGCGCAGCAGCATCGCTCGACCGATAGAGGGCTGGATCCAGCGCCGTAACGACGAAGTTGGGATTGATAGCGAGCACAATGCGGGCAAGGTCGTCGCGTGCATCAGCGTCAGGCGATAAGACCAATACCTTGGCCTGCTCGATGGAGGGTGCGATCGCGTAGCGCTCGTTGTCCGCCGCAAGGGCGTCGGGGGTGATGATTCGAGCGCGGAGCAGGCCGCCTTCGGCGAGCGGCCGAAACGTGACAATAGCTTGTGCGCGCGGTTCGATTATCAATGGAGAACGCACGACCTGGCGGCCATTGTTGTCGATCTCCAGTTCGCATTCGGCCGGGTGATTGGAGAAATTGCGCAACACACAATGACCCGCGCTGCTCCTTGGCACCCCCGCATCCAGCGAGGCAATCGCCACATTATCGGCGGCTTCACCAACTTGATGTATTGCGACCCGCCCGTCGGGACGCGCCTCCCGGACGATCTCTTTCGCTGGTTTACGATCAGCAAAAAGATCGATCGTAGATGCCCCTCGCGCATCGAGCAGCGCCGCCCGCAGAGCTGCTGGCCGCGCTCCGACCGCCATCGGCTGTAGCTTGTCGAGCGCGGCGAACAATTCTTCGCGCGACGTTGATGGCGCAAACAAAGTCCTTGCTTCGAGTGCATAGCCGATAATGCTGAACCCATCGCTGGCCCGCGCGGCCGAGATTATCCTGCGCGCGCGGCGGCGAGCCTCATCCAATCGCGAGACCCCACCGTCGCTCGCCTCCATTGCGGCGCCGAGATCAAACACCAGCGCATGAAGTTGATGGCGGCCGACCGGTCGCGGGCCAAGCAGATAAAAGCCAGCAGCTGCGAGCGTCATCGCAGCCAAAGCCAAAGCTTCCAACCAAAACGGTAAGTCGACGCGCAATATCCGGCTCTTGGCTACCGGTGCCGGGATCTCTTCGAACAACATCAGGCTCGAAACGCCGATGGTCGGACGCGCACGCGAACGCAGGTAAATCGCTACGAGAACAACCAGGCTCAAACCGCAGAGCAAACTTCCCGGACTGAAAAAACCCACGTCAGGCAATCACCCCCAAGCGCGGGAATTCGCGGCTCATGGTCGCGTCGAGATTCGAGACGCCGAAAGCGCGAGAATAAACGATCCCGTGGCGAGCGCAAAAATTGCTCAGCCTTTCGGCATGCTGTTCGACGCGCCGGCGGCACATCTCGGACTCCTGCGCGCCGAAGGTGACTTCGCGCAGTTCGCCCGACTCGCAGTCACGCACTCGATAGGCTCCCGGTGGGTAGGCACCAACGGATTCGCGATCGCCCATTACATGAATGGCCTTGACCTCGTGCCGGGCGGCGACGAGCTGACTCAATGCATTTTCATAATCCACCGGATTTACCAGAAAATCCGAAACCAGGACCACGATGCCGGCGTGATGAGGCGCCAGCAGGAACTCCTCGGCGGCCGCCGGCAGCCGCGTATCGCCCTCACATTTGAGACCGGTTACGAAGGGGCGAAACGCGTGAAACGACTCCCGGCGTTGATGAAAGCGCGTAATCTGCAACCGCCCGGTCCCGCGGCTGCCGCCGAACGCGGCCAGCCGCACCGAATCGTTCTCCCCCATTCCGATGTAAGCCAGGGCAGCGCCGAGCACCAGCGCAAGGCCTAGTTTCTCGTCGGGCTCCGGCACTCCCATCGAAGCGCTCGCATCAATGATGATGCTGAGTTCAATCTGACGCTCCGCGCGAAAGGTGCGGATGGTCAGATCGTCAAGACGGGCAAAGGCATTCCAGTCGAGGAACCGAAGGTCATCGCCAGCCGAGTACTCGCGAAAATTCTCCGGCTCGATGCCTGAACCCAAGACACGGCCCACGCTGCGGCGGCCCGCACGGACGGTACGCGCCCGCTTGGTGCCCAGTACCAGCGCATCGAGGCGTTGGAGAAACTCGGGATCAAAGGCACGGGTTGCAAGCATTGAACTATAGATTCATACACGTGTCGGTCGCACTGCTTTGACCACCTGTGCCACAATCCGTGCCGCGTCAACGTTGTCGGAATGGGCTGCATAGTTGAGCATGATGCGGTGTTCGAGTGCGGCCGGCGCAAGTTGATCGATGTCGTCGTAAGCAATGTTGGCGCGACCGTCCAGCAGTGCGCGCACCTTGGCGCCCAGAATTAGCGCGAGCGCGCCACGCGGACTCGAACCAAAACTGACGTAGCGATTGACCAGGTCGACCCGCACTGATGGACGATGCTCACCGATAATACGAGGATTTTCCGGTTGGGTGGCCCGCACCATGCGCGCCGCATACTGCTCAATCGGAGGCGCCACTAGAACTTCGCGCACCAGCCGCTTGAGCGCTTCGAGCCGTTGCGCGGCTTCTTCAAGCCCAAACACCGGACCGACGCCAGCCTCTTCAGGGCCGGTAGTGGCCGTGATTATCCTGACAAGTTCGTCCTCCCCAGGGTATCCCAAACGCACTTTGAACAGAAAGCGGTCGAGCTGTGCTTCGGGGAGCGGATAGGTCCCCTCCATTTCGATTGGATTCAGTGTCGCCATCACGAAGTAAGGTGGCGGCAGTGGATAGGTCGTACCGCCAGCCGTGACCTGCAACTCAGCCATCGCTTCCAGCAGGGCCGACTGGGTCTTGGGCGTCGCCCGATTGATCTCATCGCCGAGCAGGATATGACAGAAAATCGGACCCGGCTGGAAGCTAAATTCGCGTCGTCCATCGGCGCCAGAGAGGATCACACGGGTGCCGGTGATATCGGCCGGCATCAGGTCCACGGTGAATTGAATTCGATTGAAGCTCAGATTAAGTACCAGACCCAGCGTCTTGACCAGGGTGGTTTTGCCGGTGCCCGGCACCCCTTCAATCAACACATGGCCGCCGACGAACAGAGCGCTCAGCAACTCCTCGACGGCGCGCTCGTGGCCAACAATGACCTTATGAATCTCGGCCTGGATCCGGCGGAAGATTCGTGCGAAATCGCCGATACTCGGTTGTTCCGCAGTCGTCGGTTGGGGTTCGTTCTGATTGCGCACCGAGTCGGCTCCTTTTATCGGCGAATCCTTGTCTACGCACCTCGCGGCCTGGTCCCCGTCGGCTCTCCCTCGGCCTCGCTCGATATTGGCTGGCCGCCTCTATTTCGCTTCGGGCGGTGCACTCGGCTCCGCTTCACGCCGTCTGTTTCACCGTTCAAATACGCGTTTGATCGTCATCTGGTCGGCTGCAGGGACCGCAGCACGAGCGATCGGCTCATCGTCGTACTGACGGTCATTAAGCGGGGCTCTGATCTTTGGCGGAATGTAGGCGGGAGCCCCAGGGGTTGAGCTTTCGTCTGATGGCTGGGCGTCTATGGTGATTTTAAAATTGTCGCTGCCCAAAGGCTGAGATGAGGGCGGTCCGAACAAGTGCTCCGGATCACTGCCTGAACCGTGGCTTTCCCCTCCGCCGCTATCCGTCCCGCCAGACACCGGCGACCCGACATCGCTCGGGTTTGCCTGCCCGGAGGCGCTGCCTGGTTGACTGGGAAAGCCGGGGCCGTTCCGAGCGAGTTGACCAGACGTTTGACCGGGTGTCGGCGCTGATGCGGGGGTGCTACCGGATTTCCCTGCTCCGGCGTGATTGGCCCCATCGTTCCCGCCGGGCGGTGTGGCCGCATGGTGGGAACGCGGCTCCTGGCTGGCGGCAGCGTCTCGGTCGGTTAGTTTGAGCTCGACCGGCGGGCGATGCTGCTCGCCAGTTATCTCGTTCTGCAACTCACCGGCGAGATTGCGCGCCTTATTAAGCCATCGTGAGAGCCCGCCCTTATCAAATCCGTTGCCTTGAGCAGATGCGAGTTTGTCGGCAAGCTTCTGCATAGTTGCGGCGTCGGCATAGATCTCGGCGTTAGGCTCTAGCGCCGGATCAGCGGGACGGATATCCAGATTGCCAAGATCGGCGGTCACCTGGTTCGGCAATCCCCTCATGCGAAGCTGATGGCTGCCGATTCCCAGCCGGGCAATTCGCAGTAAAAACAATGCGATCATGCAGGCCGTCAGCAACGCGACAATTGAACGTGAGAACCATCGCGGCTCGATTTTGGCGGGCTCGAACTCATCGCGGCGGCCGTAGGTGTCCTCCACCAGATAACGCCACAATTCGGAAGTCCTTCCTGAATCGGACATCAGTGCGATCGTCATCAGCCGGCCCTTAAGGCCAGCACGGTCGTCGGCCAACGACGCCGCCTTGATAGGACTTGCGCTTGAACGCAGAGCTCTACGGGTTACACGAATAACGCTGAAGAACGCTGCTATCGCGATGAGGATTGCAATAAAAAGGAAGCTCAACGGCCTCAGTGCCAACGCTGCCGCCAGCACCATCGCCGCGCCGATGATGATTATGGCGAGGGCCGAAAAGGCGAAATACTGCGCCGCCAGCGAATTGATCCGCGCACGAATAGCTTTGAGCTGAAATAGGATCAGCCAGAGCTTTTGTTCATCGCGTTGTCTTGGTGCCACAGGAAAAACACAGCAGCGCTATGGACGGCGCTATTCGACAATAATCAAGGGGTTGCACACGCGCAACGATCAATCCGCTCTTTTCTATCAGTGAGGCGGCAGGTCGTGAAGGACCTGATCGGCTTAGGCCGAGTTCGATTCAGCGCAGCAGACGCCCTGCTTCAAAATCCCATCCAAGGATGGCCTTCAAAAATACCCCATTGCTGGCGCGGGTCAGGCCAAAGCCGACACCGGCGTTTACTTCCATTTGTGGAACAATGAAGAGGTTAATCGTCGGCACCAGGAAATGCTGCTGTTCTTGGATCTTCGGCAGATATGCGACCGGACCCATATCGCCGTAATATTCAATCGCCGGCGCCAGCCAGGGTAAGAGCTTGTAGCTGAGCTGTCCTGAAGGTGCGAAGGTAAAGCCCCGATGGGTTCCAGGCCCGCGGAAGGGCTTCTCGAATGCAAGATTCGCGATGAGCAAAAAACCGCCCAGCGATCCTTCAACAATCGGACGCAACTCCAGCGTCAGTGGCTGCTCTTCTGCCGCGCGCCGCATATAATCCAATTCGATATTGCCGCCGAACTTGAGCGGCCAAAGGTCGGTCCCCGAAATTCCGAAATGGCATTTGGTGCGGCTCCCCGCGTATTCATAGTTGCCATTGCTGAGCTTGGCCGTCGCCAAATACTGGCCGACCTCAATGTGAGGCGTCAGGCCGTAGGTCCCTTCGAGCGTTTCATGGATCTGATAGGGAACAATTTGCGCATGGGCTTGGGCGCCGGTCGCACTTATTACGCTATTCGAATGAAGCTCCATACTTAAAATGCCGGCCGGGGTAGTTTCCGTTGGATAAATTTGGATCTCATAGAAGTCGATGGCGCCTGCAGGTATCGCGTTCAGTAATAGGACTCCCATAGTCGCGAGCAGGCTCGTAATGATTTTAATCGATGCCGGCATGCGCACGCGAATCTGACCGTCTCGAAAACAGCCTGGAATTTAGCGCGAGCGAACCACACCGATACGTGGGCAAAGGCGGCTGACCGGGCATCGCGAGCACCAAGGTGAAACCGGCTGGCAGATAGTTTGGCCAAAAGCGACCAACAATGAATTGTATTCGATCCAATAACGCCGCGGCAGGACCTCACGCAGCGCCGTTTCGCTCTTCTCTGGCGTAATGGTCTTGATCAGGCTCCAGCGATTGGAGATTCGGTGAACGTGAGTATCTACACATATGCCGGGTTTACCGAACGCCTCGGTGACGACAAGGTTGGCGGTCTTGCGGCCAACTCCGTTCAGCGTCAGTAAGTCATTGATACGATTGGGCACCTTGCCATCGAACCGGTCGAGTAGGTCGCGGCAGATTTGCAGGATGACTCGTGATTTAGTGCGATAGAAGCCCACCGGGTAAATTAATTCCTGAATCTCCTTTTGCGAAAGCTCCAACATCCTCGATGGTGTGTCAGCGCGCGCGAAGAGGCGGGGGGCGGCGATCGCGGTAGCCTGATCCTTGGTCCGTAAACTCAGGATACATCCGATGAGGGTCAAGAAGGGGTCGCGCCGTTCCGCCGCCATCAACGTCAGCACCGGTGCATTCCATTCAGGCGCCGCCTCGCGCAAAATGCGCAGGACGCGGCCGACCGTATTGCGCCTTACGGGGGACGCAATTTCATGAAGGTCCTTGTGGACTGCGTCCGCCAGCTTGGCGACAGTCGCTCCGGAACCGCTTAAGGGTTTAGCCTTGAGCCCTACGGCTCGCCGACGTGTCCGGCGTGAATGAGTCTCGTCAATGCGAGGGCAGATCGGGGAGTCGCCTTTGGCTGAGGGCATGCAAGGCATTTCTAGCGCGCATGGTGCTCGCAGGAAAGCCGGAGCGGAATCGAGGCTTTTCGGCAATTTGGTTGGCAGGCGATTTATGCTGCTCCAGTCCGAATAACAAATTTGTAAAGACTCGCGCGATCGGCGGAGAACCGCGGGGATCTGCGGAAAACTGCGGTTTGGTGCGGCCAAAGCCTGGCCTACGTGGCCCGTGAGTGCGCCTCCTCGGACAAGACGATCTCAGGCGTGAGCCTCGCGAAGCAATTCCTTGTGGCGCTCCGCATCGTAGCCCTGTTGCGAGGACGTGGGTCCGGCGCGTGCAATCGCACTGATACGCTGAACGAAAACGGGCAAGCTCAAACTATTCGTTGGCTTGACTCATGGACATGACTCCGGAGTCGATCGTAGCAAGCAATGGCGGACGATTCAGCGATACGATAGGCTTGGTCCGCACGAGGCAGACGAGATGAAGATTCTGATAATGGGCGCCGGAGCGGTCGGCGCATATTATGGTGCGCAACTCCAACGAGCGGGTGAAGAAGTGGTGTTTTGCGCGCGCGGCGACAATCTGCGGGCGATGGGCGAGAATGGGCTCGAAATCAAGAGCTTCAAGGGCGACCTCAAACTGACGGTCAAGGCAACCGGCGACCCGCGCGAATTTGCTCCATATGAATTAGTGCTGTTCGCGGTCAAATCCTACGATACTGAATCCGCCGCACGGCAGCTTGAAGGCTGTCTCACCAGGGCCGGCACATTAATGACTATTCAGAACGGAGTTGAGAACGAGGAGGTCCTGTGCCGTTTTTTCCCCCACGAGGTGGTGATGGGCGGCAATTCGCGCGTCGGCGCTGAATTGGTGGCGCCCGGCAAGGTGCTCCACACCGCTCTCGGTGAGATCGAATTTGGCGAGCTTGATGGCCGGATAACGCCTCGTGCCGAAAGAATCGCTGAGGTCTTCCGCCGGGCGGGAATCCTGGGCGAGCTGACCACGGATCTGCAAACGATTCGATGGTACAAGCTGATGGGTAACAACAGCACCAACAGTGTAAGCGCCCTCAGTCACACGACCCTCGGCCAGATGCTTGAGGACCCCGACGGATTCAATCTCGTGCGCACGCTAATGCTCGAAACGCTCGCGGTCGGGCGCGCCGAGGGAGCGAAAGTGAGTGACGATCGGGTAGACGCGCAGCTCGCGATGATTCGCAAGTCGCTTAATGCCGGTGCGATCAAGACATCTACGCTGCAGGATTTGGAAAAGGGCAAACCCTTGGAATACGAGGCCATCTCAGGAGCGGTGACGCGCGCTGCACGCCGCCACAATATGCAGGTGCCCGCAACCGAGACCGTCTACACACTGTTGAAGCTATTGGAAAAGACGCGAAAGCGGAGCGGCTGATTGCGACGCGCTGGTTTGATAAGAAAACCCTTTTAAGCGGCTGAAACGGCAGCGAATCTGTAAGGTCGGTTTCGTGAACCGCCCGATGAGGTCCTCATCTCGCACTTCCCCACCTGTGAGAAGCTTGGAAGCGGCAGCGGTCGGAACTAAAAGAACGGCTCGTCGGCGTTGAGGCCGAGCAGCAGGCGGCCGGCCGGGCGATACATTTTCGGGTGCACCACGCGATGCTGGCAGGCGGTCAGGATGTCGCGCATGTCGCGATCGAGCCGATTCGAGCGGAAGATTGAGCTCGTCGCCGCCAGATCGTACAGAGTCGAGATAATCTGTTTGGCTGCTTGATGCGAATACGTGATCATCAGGCGGTAGTTAGCGTGCTGGCCAGGTGCCGGTCGAGCGCCCCCGTTCAGGCTTCTCCACAAATCTTCCAGGACGCCGTAGACAAAACCGCGGGCGGCAGCCAGATGGGCTTCTGCCCACGCTATGGTTTCCTGTACGTTCGTGTCGTCGCGCATTAGTCCTCGGCCGGGCGAGGCTTCCTTGCGCGAGCTTAAGTCCAGTACGAAATCCAGCGCGCTACGGGCGAGCCCAAGCGGAACCCCGGCGTGAGAGACAAGAAACATTTGAGGAAAACGATACAGCGGACCTGAACAGAAGGGTGGCTCGGCCATACTGGGACTTTCTTCGGAGGGCACCAAAACATTATCAACTATGTAGTCATTACTACCGGTGCCCCGCATACCAGTCGTCTGCCACACGTCGACGATAGTTACCTTTGATTTGGGTACCAGCATCACCCTGATGTCTGGCTCGCCCCTGCGGGTCACCTGAGGCTTGCCGTCTCTGTACACGATGCAGCCGCAGGCCATCACGCTGGCATGATGACATCCGCTGCCAAACCGAAAATGGCCGCTGACGCGATAGCCGCCATCGACCACGTCGGCGCGTTGTGGCGGACGAAGGTTTCCCGCCACCACGCTGTTTGGCGCGGCGAACAGCCGCTCAGCGATGGACGGCTCGAGAAATGCTGCTAGAAAACTGCCCGCACTCGAAATCATCGACAGCCATCCAACGGAGCCCTCGATGCGCGAAAGTTCCTCGACCACCCGCACCTGGCCCATCGGATCAAGTTCCGGACCCCCATAAACCCGTGGCACGCCCATCCGGAAGATCCCGGCTTGCATCAGGGCGTGCGCTAGGTCATCCGGCAGGTGCCGCTCGCTTTCGATTGCGTCGGCGGTCCGCCGAATAGCAGGCTCCAAGGCTTTGACACCGGCCAAAATCTCTTCGGTTGCAGATGAAAATTGATATATTTCCATCACTTCCCTGGTGCGTCTGCTCCCTGCCAGATTGAGATGCGGGGTCGTCTAGATCGCACCCTCTTCGCGCAACTTCGCCACCTCATCCCAGCTATAGCCGAGCAGCTCAGTGAGTATTGTTTCACTATGCTCGCCGAGCTCGGGAGCACGGCCACGCGCATTACCGGGTGTTCTGCTCAAGTTAACTGGCACACCCATCAATTGAGTCTTGCCGGCGATTGGATGATCATAATCGACGATATATTCATTCGCCTGCACCTGAGGGTCGTTGGGCAGGTCGTCGACTGAGTTGACCACGGTGTAAATGAAGTCGCCGCCTTCATCGAGGATTTTCATCCATTCGCCGCGTGTCTTGGTAAGGAAGACGCCGTCCAGAATCTTGATCAACTCGCGGCGGTTTCTGCCCCGCAGCTTCATCGTGTTAAAACGGCTGTCGTCAATCAATTCTTTGATTCCGAGGGCGTTGCAGAAATCCTTCCAGTATTTGTCCTGGATCATGCCAAGGCAGATCCATTGCTCGTCGGAGCATTTGTAATGGTTCCACAGCGGATTGAAGGAATCGTCCCGCGAGTTGCGCACGAATTGATGGCCCAGGATCGTCCGGCTGGAAACGTTGAGTCCTTGTAGCGCCATCATCGAGCCAAGATGCGAGGCGTTGACCTCCTGACCAACCCCGTAACGCTCGCGTGCCACCAACGCCATCGTCACACCATAGGCGAGCATGATCGCTCCCATCTGGTCGGCGATGCCGCCGGTCAGATAGATGGGATCTTTGATGTCGGCCGGACCAGTTAGCATGATCCCCGAACGGGCATGACCCATATAGTCGAATGACGGTTCGCCGCTGTCGGGACCTAATGGGCCGTAGCCCGTGGCGCTGGCATAAATCAATTTCGGATTGCGCGCACTTAGTTCCTTGTAGCCGAGTCCCAGACGATCAGCCACGCCTTTGCGGAAGTTTTGGACGAAGACATCGCTCTTTTCAACCAGCTTGTAAACTACTTCGCGTGCTGCCGGCTTGCGCAAATCGACGGTCAGGCTGTGCTTGTGGCGATTGTTTGCCTCGAAGTAAAAGTTGAGCCCCTTCTTGGCAGTGTCCGCACCGCCGATCGCGAAGACGGCGCGGCCCGGATCGCCCTTATCCCGCTCTTCGAGCTTGATGACGTCGGCCCCCATATCGGCCAGCAGGGTGGTCGCGTAGGGGCCCTGCTGAAAGATCGTCCAATCAATGACCCTTATGCCTTTGAGTGGTGCTTCCATGCGATGGTCTATACCACAGTTTCCCTCAAATCGGTTAGCTCCGGATTCCAGAAAAGGCGTTGGCGTTGAGCGGTTGGACGCCACGTGAGCCATGTGCGACGATAATCCCAGAGACCTGAGGGGGCACTACCCAAGCGGCAAGGGACGAAGATGGCGATTATCGCCATTACCCAGCACGTCGGGATGCGCGGAGCCGACCTCGCCCGTTTGACGGCCGAGAAGCTAGGCTATCGCTTGCTGACTTCGGAACAGCTCGTTGCAGCTACGTCGCGAACGTATCACGTATCGTCCGAAGCGCTGGCGATTGTCGACGAACGCCGCCCCACCTTTTGGATGCGCTTCAAGACAGATACCGGACGGTTTACCGCATTTTTCCGCGCCGTGGTGTTGAAAGAGATGGCGCGAGATCAACTCGTGGTGATTGGCCGGTCGGTCGCACAAATTTTGCCGGAACTTGGATGTGGTCTGCGAGTCCGGTTGTGTGGTCCCATCAAGGAACGCACACGCATCGCGGCGGCGGAGGAAAAACTCACGGAGGCGTTGGCCGAGGCAAGAGTGCGTGATTACGATCGCGAGGTGCGTGCACGCATTCAGACTCTGTTCGGCATCGATATCGATGATCCCTCCAGCTACAATCTGGTGCTTAACGTCTTTGCGGTGCCATTAGAGTCATCAGCGGCACTGTTGGCGTCCTTTGCCCGCGAAGTTGATCGCGCGGCTACCGCCGGGCAGTGGGGTCGAATGTGCGATGCGGCTTTGGTGGCCGAGGTCCGTGCCGCTCTGCTCAGTCATCCCAAACTCGGCAATGCACCGTTCAGGGTGCAATGCTCCAACGGTGCAGTACAGGTCGTCGGTGTGGGCATCGTGCCGCCTTGGGATGACATGGTGGGCGAGGTCGTTCGCCGAGTTAGAGGCGTCAAGTCAGTCCAGGTGCTGAACCAGGACATGCCACCGGATCCGTGGCAAGCCTACTGAATCGATTCGGTCACCTGTCATAATTAAATGGCGCAGAGTTTCCATCGTTATTTGGGGTACTTGGGACCCTGCAGAGTTCAGTTCCTATCTTTAGAGTTCTCGTGTAAGTGACGGCTGGGGTCCATGCGCTCGTGGAGCACCCGAACGATTTCGATCAAATCCGGCGCGATCGCGCGGTAGTCGAGAATGTGCACCGGTCTTCTGACTTCGGCTTTGGAAGCGCCGGCGCGCGAGTATTGTAGATGAAGGCTACGGAGCCCGGGTGCGAGATCAGCCCGCGTTCGAGTGGTTGGACCCTTTGGATCGGCGGCCACTTTTCTCATAGCCGTCGCGAGCATCGCCGCGTGATACCGCCGACCCTCGATTCCCCACCGTTCTGCACTGGTGGCGAGGATACGTGTGACGTCCGCTTGCGCCAGCCGGGAGAGCCGGAAGCGCGCCATCGGCATCAGTGCGCGCCTTTGCCAGGCCTCGCGGTTAATTTTTCAAGATAGCCGTCGAGATCCACGTCAGCGACCTCGGTGAAATCGCCCCGATCGAGCGCTTCGAGACCTGCCTTGATTTGCACTCGCAAAGCTCTCAGCTTCAGCGCATCTTCGCGCCGCTTTTGCTGAAGCACGCGCAATGCATCACGGATCGCCTCACTCGCATTCTGGTACTCACCTGCTTTGACTACACGCTCGACGAACGCATCCTGTTCGGCAGTAAGGCTAACGTTGCGGGTTGGCACAGCCATATTCTCCTTGCTCACAGGCGATGATAGTATATGGCAAAATTTGCCAATTAGTCAGGTCGATGGCTACACGCTGAGCGTCTTGCGGATGTGGCGTGCAGCGCAACTCGAACAACGAGAGTAGTCCGTCAGGGCATCGACGTGAGCCTGTCGGAGGGAAGAGTTATGGGTGGGCAGAGACAATCATCATCGATACGACAGCAGCGCGAGATGTCGCGCAAGTTAAAGGCAGCGGAAAAGCGGGCTAAACGCCAAAGCCGCACGACCGAGAAGCCAAAGGTTGGGACTGAAGGAGCGAGAGATCGTTGAAGCAGATCCGAGGCGCGTTTCGCAACGAGATCCGACGCGAAACAGCAAAAAGTTAGACTGATTGGGGTTCACTTTTTGGCATCTGAAAATTGGCGTCCGTGGTGAGCATCGTGAACTGCTCGAGGGTGGCGTCGTGCCACTTCACCCCGGCTCCTATCCGGATTCGAGTTTTATGGGTTCATTGGTTGTCTCATCGCGTTCGAGTGCTCTCGTTCTCGTCGCGCGACTTCAATCTCCTGTTTCTGTGCATCGGCCATTCGACACCTAGGCGATCGTTTATTTTTTCTCCGTGTCGGTCGAAGTGCGGCCGAGCGATGCGCGCAGGCGGGCGTTCTCGGTTTCGAGCTCGCCGATGCGGTGTTCCAGCTTCTCAACGGCCGCAGCAACATCGGCGGCATCGAACTTTTGCGGGATATGCTGGGGGCAGTTCACGTCCCAGGCTTCAATCGTGAACAGGATCGCCTGTTCAGGCAGCGCGTCGTAAGGCCGACCGGACCGCCGTAGTCCTGGACGTGCAACCCAAAGCGGTCGAAACCCTTTTGCTTCAGGAAGCTCTCCAATAGCTCTGCGATTTTGTCGAACGACTAGGTAAATTTCGCCGGGTCGGGCATTTCGCTATCGCCAAAGCCAGGATAGTCCGGCGCGATGACATGGAACCGACCAGCCATGTCGCCCGGTTCGTCTTATCGGCCATTGCCGGCGATTGCGCCGCAGTTGCGAAGTTTTTCAAGCTCTGTAGGGCTAAAGCCCCAGTCGCGCAGCGCCTCTTCGGTATGCTCACCCGGCACGGCCGGTGGACATTGGATTGCGCTGGGGGTGCGGCTAAAACGCGGCGCCGGTGCCGGTTGTGTGACGCCATCTTGCACCACAAAGGTTCCCCGAACCCGGTTGTGCGGATGCTGCGGCGCCTCGTCCATGCTCAAGACCGGGGCGAAGCAGATGTCGGTGCCTTCCATGATTTTGCACCATTCGTCGCGCGTCTTGGTCAGAAAAAGCGCCTTGAGCCTCTGCTTCATGCCGGGCCAGGAGGGGCGGTCATTTTGACGCGGAAGTTCTTCGTTCTTGAGCCCGCTGCGCTCAAGTAGCTCTTCATAGAATTTCGCCTCAATCGAGCCGACCGAGACGTGCTTGCCGTCCTGGGTCTCGTAAACGTCGTAGTAATGGGCGCCGGTATCGAGGATGTTGGCGCCGCGCTCGTTAGTCCAGATACCCGCCCCATGCATTCCGTAGATGGCCGTCATGAGTGAGGCGACCCCGTCGACCATCGCCACGTCGACTACCTGCCCTTTTCCCGACTTCTGCGCTTCGAGGATGCCGGCTACCACTCCGAGCGCGAGATAGAGCGCGCCGCCGCCAAAGTCCCCGACCAGATTAAGCGGCGGCACCGGCGCCTCACCCCGGCGCCCAATGGAGTACAGGGCGCCGGCTAAAGCGATATAGTTAATGTCATGGCCGGCGGCCTGTGCCAACGGTCCCTCCTGCCCCCATCCGGTCATTCGTCCATACACGAGCCTGGGATTTCGCGCGCGGCATACCTCGGGACCCAGCCCTAGCCGTTCCATCACGCCGGGGCGGAAACCCTCAATGAGAGCATCGGCCTTCTCTACCATCCGCAGGACTGTGTCAGTGGCCTCAGGCCGTTTTAAGTCGAGCGCGACCGAGCGCCGGCCCCGATTCAACAGGCTGTACTTGGTCTGTACCTGGACTCCCAAGCCCGCGTCAGCAAGGCGGTCGATACGGACGACGTCGGCTCCCATATCGGCGAGCAACATTGCGCACATCGGAGCCGGGCCAATGCCGGCAAGCTCAACCACTCGATAACCTGACAGGACTCCCATGATGGCTTACCTCACGCGTTGCAGATTTTGCCAAGGTTAGCATTTTTCCTTTGACCCGGCATGCGCCGCTCGCTCCGGACGTCGCCTGGAGGTTCAGCCCAACTGGCATGCCATGCGGCTTGACGTCGGTTACACCACCACTACGGGCCTGGTTTTTTCCGCGCGGTCGATGAACTGCATCACCCGGGCCGCCGGCAGTCGGTGCACAGCCCGTAGAGCTCCAGCTTATGCCTGGTGAGCACGACACCTAGTTTTCTGGCGACATCCTGCTGCATTCGCTCGATAGCATCGTCTTCGAATTCCACGATCTTGCCGCATTGTTCACAGATGAAATGGTCATGGTGGTGGCCGCCGGCGACTTCAAAGCGCGCCTGGTCTTCATCAAAGTGGCGCTCCGTTAGCAGCTCACATTCCTTGAGCAGTTTGAGTGTCCGGTAAATTGTCGCGTAACCGACGTGAGGATTTATTTTCTTCACTTCGGCATAAAGTTCCTCGGCACTGACATGGCGGCCAAGTCCAAAAAAAACCCGGGCGATATCGTCGCGCGGCGAGGTCGACTTGAGGCCGCGGTCGCGCAAGCGCGAATGAAACAATTCCATCCGTTGCTCGGCCTTGCCTGGGCGTGAGTGCTCGCTCACAGCGCTATCCATGTCACTTTGGGCCGCCGGTATCACGCAATAAACGCGCTATGGGCAAGAAACGCCCTGAGCGATCGCTGCTGCCCATGGGAGCAAGGCTGCGGGTTTTGCCTCATGGTGAAGACGATCGGGATGCGCGTTAACGTCAGCCATGAACCTTGGTGTTCTAGCAAGTTGACAGCCGGGGTTCTCCTGAACAGAAGCTTTTTCCCTAAAGATGCGGGCGACCTTCAAAAGAGCGTTGGAACCGGTGTTGATAAGGTTGCTACCTTGCTGCTCTTGTACCCACGGGTCGTCTGGAGGTACCCGGTTTCTCCGCTTAGCCTGGTTCTGAAGCTGCCTCAACCATCCGCCGGGCAGCCGGTGATAGATAAAGGGCTTCCAAGTCATGGCCGCGCAAAGCTTCGGCCAAGATTTCGACCTGCTCGGCCGGAGCCATTTCACGATCGAAAATGATCAGATTGCGGTCACGGAAACGACAGGCGCCTCCTCGGGCGCGATAGCCAACCTCGCGCAGAATCTTCTCGCGGCGCACCTCAAGCCCCAGCCGCCTGGCGGCCTCGGACAGCTCATCCACCAACCGCAACAGCCGTATAGTTTTATTGTCACTCATCAACTCTTCGCGCCTTCAGTGCCGCGGCCTTGTTGCCACAGGGTTCTTTCAGGTCTGCTTGCTTAACCATGTGGTAATCGAGTTTAAACCAGCCGGTGTTGAGCGGCCATCCCCATTTGCTCGCTGTCAAACTTCCTTACGCTCTCCCACCTATGAGTCTTGTTGAGCTACCGTCTCAATGGAAGTCTGGTGCTCCTATGCCTCAGGTGCGCTGCGCCGTTGGCTAAGGAAGCGAGAGAGCACTAGACGCATGGTCTCTTTCGGCTGAATCCCGATCAGGGGGAACTCGCCCAACATGAAAGTTGGGTAGCCGAGCGCTGAGAAATGGTCGGCCTCGTTTTTGTTCTCGATGAGGCACGACGCCGTCAGCCGGCCCTGAATACCATCGCGAAAAGCCCCGCTATCCATCCCGGACGCTGCCGCAATCTCAGCCAGGCGGTCAGGATTGGAAATGTCCAGCTTCAGCTCGAACGCGCCTCGAAATACGCCATCGTGAAACAGTTCGAAGACGCCAGCCTGTCGTGCTAATTCTGACCCGATCAGCGCCGCATCAGAATCGATCCAGCGTTCTGGAGGAGTAACCTGCACGCCAGTCTCAGCTATGACCGTGGCTATTTTGGCCCGCTCCACTGTTCCCAGCGCGTTACCCGGACGGCTCGCGTGACTCCGCCAGTGGATCGGTACACCCTTCCATAACGGCTCGAAATCCATCTCCTCCCTCAATTCATGCACGATTCGCCATGCGACGTAGCAAAGCGTTGACGCATAGTCGAAGTAGATGGGGATCACGATTCTGGCCATGGCACGCTGCCAGGCGCGCCGGCGCATAGCCGAGGCGCAAGCTGAAGCCTCAAACACACATCAGGCGATATTCGGCAGTTGGGTTCTCTCTCTGTTGTTATCAGGAGAGAAGCCATCATCAGAGAAACTCCGCAAAAACTGAATCGGCAATTTCCAGACCGCGATCGGTTAAAAAAATCCGACCCCGCTCTCGAACCAGAAGTCCACCTTCAACGAGACTGCGGGCTACGCTCCCGAAACGAGCATCGAAACCCTCGCCAAACCGCTCAGCAAATTCTGCCACAAGAAAGCCTCTGCGCAAGCGAAGATTGAGAAACACAAACTCCGCCTCGAGCGTGATTTTTTCGATCAGTTCGAACCCGGCCTCGGCCATTCCGTCCCCGCTCACTCCTTCTATATATCGCCCGGGCAGGCGGGCGTTCCACCAACGTCTGGCATTGCACAACGCCCGATCCAGGGCACAACTGTGAGCACCGGCACCAAGGCCGAGATAACTCTCTGCGCGCCAATAGCTTAAATTATGACGTGCCTCGTGACCGGCTGGGGCATAGTTCGAAATCTCGTACATAGGATAACCACGCTGCGGCAATTCTGACCGAACCACGTCGTACATTACGGCCTGCTCTTCAGTCGCGAGCGGCCGGATTCGCCCCCGCCTCATTTCAGCGAAAAAGGCTGTCCCTTCTTCGAAGGTCAGATTGTAAGCAGAGATATGATCCGGCGCGAGAGCTGCTGCTTCCGCGATATCCTTACGAACATCTTCGACTTGCTGCCCAGGCACCGCAAAGATCAAATCGAGATTGAAGCGTTCGAAACCCGCGCGATGCGCCAGTCTGGCTGCCGCTCGAGTTTCGTCTGGACCATGAATCCGGCCGAGAAAGCTGAGTGTCGCCGAGTCGAACGATTGGGCTCCGAAACTGAGCCGGTTCACCCCGGCGGCCCTGAAGCCAAGGAGGTTTGACCGGTTGACCGTACCCGGATTCGCTTCGAGCGTGATCTCCGCGCCGTCTTCAATGCCAAACAGGCGGTCGGCCGATTCGATCATCGAGCTGATCGAATCCGGCGCAAACAATGACGGCGTGCCGCCGCCAAAAAAAATGGTCTTGATGCGTCGACCCACCCATGGTGACGTCGTGGCACGATTCCTCATTTCGGCGATTAGTGCCCCGGTGTAATCCGCTTCTGGCCAAGAAGACGCCGCATATGAATTGAAATCGCAATATGGGCATTTCGACTGACAGTAGGGAATATGGATATAAAGCGAGAAACTCATTGCGGCAGACCGGCTCTATCGCATATTCCATTGTATTCGGTGCCGAAGACGGCTGCTATCCGGCGAAAAATGAATCAGATGCCGCTACAACGGGATCATGCGGGCCGCTATACTCGCCCCGACTACGCATACGGCCCGTACCAGCGCAACCAGGAATTTTCTGGACAACCGTGCGGCGCGCGAATAAGTGCGCGCCCGTCCCTTGCTGATGATAGGAGAGGCCCCTCGCGCGGAGACTGAATTGATATCTGGCACGGCTCCGGTTTCTGAACAGCGCGCCGCCGATGGCCGCCCGCGCCTTGGCCCTAATCTGGCGGTCGTGGTGGCGGCAGGAATCCTGCTGAGTCGAATCTCTGGACTCGTGCGCGAAAGCATTTTCGCCCATTACCTCGGCAATTCGGCGGCGGCGGACGCCTTCAAGGCCGGTTTTCGCATTCCGAACATCCTGCAGAACTTGTTTGGCGAGGGTGTTCTGTCAGCCTCATTTATACCCGTTTACAGCCGTCTACTAAGCGAAGGCAACGAGGAGGCAGCCGACCTGGTAGCATGGGCGGTCGGTGCTATTCTGGCCGGCGGAACCGCCCTACTGGTACTGCTCGGGGTAGCGGGCGCGCCATGGTTAATTGACGCGATCGCGCCGGGTTTTCAGGGCAACACGCGTGAACTAACCGTCCGAATCGTTCAGGTATTGTTCCCGGGCGCGGGGATGCTGGTGATGTCGGCGTGGTGCCTCGGCGTGCTCAACAGTCATCGCCGGTTCTTTGCGTCGTATGCCGCGCCGGTAGCCTGGAACGTGGCGATAATTGCCGCACTGCTGCGGTACGGTCCACGGGCTTCTCAACCACACCTGGCGATCGACGTTGCCTGGGGCTCCGTGGTGGGCGCGCTGCTGCAGATATTAGTGCAGTTGCCGCAGACACTGCCGCTACTCGGCCGTTTGCGGCTTCATTATGCACGGGTACAGACCGAACTACGGGTCGTATTCGATAATCTACTGCCGGTAATCGCAAGTCGCGGCGTGGCCCAGGTCAGCGGCTATATCGATAATCTGCTCGCAAGTCTATTGCCGGCCGGCGCCGTCGCGGCGCTCAATTACGCCCAGATTCTGTACCTGTTGCCGATCAGTCTGTTCGGGATGTCGGTGGCCGCGGCGGAATTGCCGACGATGTCGCGTGCTACAGTTTCGTCGACCACCGGCGAGATCTCTGCTACAGCCGCCGAAATCCTACGGACCCGGCTCAACGCCGGCCTGCGCCAAATCTCCTTCCTGGTCGTCCCGTCGGCTGCTGCCTTTCTTTTCATCGGCGACGTAATCGTGGCGTTGCTTTTCGAATCGGGCGAATTCGTTCATCGCGACGCAATCTACGTCTGGTCGATTCTGGCGGGGTCGGCGGTCGGAATGCTCGCGGCAACAATGAGCCGCCTTTACAATTCTACCTACTACGCGCTCTCGGATACGCGGACGCCTCTGAGGTTCGCGCTGGTGCGGGTCACCCTGACTTTGGTGCTTGGCTACCTGTGTGCGATCATCTTGCCGCCCGAATTGGGTATGGCGCGGCGCTGGGGTGTCGCAGGTTTGAGTGCTTCGGCGGGAGTCGCGGCGTGGGTCGAATTTTCGCTCCTGCGATGGAAACTCAATCGACGGCTGGGCTCAACCGGGCTTGACCGCCCTTACCTTGTGCGACTGTGGGGAATGGCGTTGGCCGCGTCGATTGCGGCGTTGGCCGTAAGATTCTCATTGCACGCCGGGCCTCGGCTCACCGCGCTGGCGGTAATTCCAGCTTATGGCGGGGTTTATCTTGGACTGGCTTATTGGCTACGAGTACCGGAGCTGACCCGGCTGGCTGGTCATGCTTTCGGGCGTTTCGAATCTCGGCGATGACGTTGGAAGGCCGGCGGAGCTGGTGAAATCGGCACCGGCCGAGCGCCCACTTGCAAACGTGCGATGGTAGAAGTCGTGCTGTAGCCTTCCAGCAGCGGCGCCAGCAGCACATGTCCGCCGCTGGATTCGACGAAATCCTGACCGTCGACCTGCTGACCGTGCCAGTCTGCGCCTTTAACCAAAACGTCGGGCCGCACATCACGAATAATCCGCTCAGCACGAGGGTCATCGAAGACCACCACGTAGTCCACCATCTCGATAGCGGCCAGAATGCGCGCCCGCTCGGTGGCTGGATAGATCGGGCGTTGCTCGCCCTTGATCAATCGAACTCCGCGATCGCTGTTGATGCCGACGACCAGCACGTCGCCCTGCGCACGGGCGAACCTCAAAAGCTGAAGATGGCCGGCGTGGAATAAATCGAAGCATCCATTGGTGAACACGATCCGCTGCCCCGCGCGCCGCTTGGGCTCGAGTAGTGCATATAATTCGTCAACCGACACAATTTTGCTCTCGATGCCGTCGTGCATCGGCGCGAGCGCACGACCGAGATCCTCGCGCGAGATTATTTCCGTACCGAGACGCCCAACTTCGATTCCGGCCGCGATATTCGCCAGGGCTGCCGCAGAACCAAAACCGAGGCCGGCGATGGCGAGCAGGCCAAAAACCGTCAGCACGACATCGCCAGCCCCGGTAACGTCGTACACTTCACGTGGTGACGTCGAAATGTACGAATCACGGCCGCCCCGTTCCGCCAGATACATGCCGTCACGGTCCAATGTAACGAGACAGGCACGCAAGCCGAGTTTGCGTACCAGGTGGTTGGCCGCCGTGCGCCACGCATCACGGTCGGTCAGTTTCATCCCCGTTGCTATCTCGGTCTCATAACGATTAGGCGTTATTGCAGTAGCGCCGTGATAGATCGAATAGTCCGTACTAACACGGGGATCGATCACAATCGGGATGCGGCGGCGATTGGCGGCGCCGATCAATTTGCGCAGCAGCGAGCGTGTCAGCAGCCCCTTGTTGATGTCCGAAACGAGGATGCCATTAGCACGGTCTACTACGCGGTCCAGGCGGCGCGCCAAGTCACGCTCGCTTTCAGGTGCCAAAGCGCTGGTATCCTCATCGTCAACCCTGAGCAACTGTTGGGTGGCGCGATTGGCGGACTGCACCGAACCCAGCAGCCGCTCTTTGACAATCGTGGGCCGGTCCGGGTCGACCAGCAGCCCGCGGGTGTCGATGCCGAGGTCGTGAAACATCGCCCGCAGCATCCTTCCGCCGTGGTCATCGCCGACGATACTGAATGCCACCGGACGCGCTCCCAGCGCCCGCAAATTGGCCATCACGAAGCCGGCGTTGCCCGGTTTTTCCTCCCGGCGATGAGCCCGGAGGACAGGAATCGGAGCTTCTGGCGAAATCCGCTCGACCTCGCCCCACACGTAGCGATCGAGGATCACCTCGCCGGCGACCACGACCCTGAGCGGCTTCGTCTCGGGCAGGCGTAGCATCTCCTGGTTGTGAGATTGGGAGCGCTGCCGGTTAATGCTTTCACCGCTGGCCATCAGCCGCTAATCATAGGAGATTACGATCGAAGGTTTAAGCTTGTGACACTCCCGACCACACGGACGAGACGAGCCGTTTGCACCGGCGTCGCCTGAAAGCGAAGCCACTTGCATCGCGTTAGCTGCTTGTTAATTTGAGCTGTCTGTTATTTGCTGAAGCGGCGGTTGCCTGGCTTTTTAGGAACAAGGATGCCCGGGGAATAGCGTGGTGCACGACGAGGACAGGTCGGCCATCATACATGAACTCGCCAATGCGTTCGCCCAGCGGACGGACCTTGACGAGCTTATCCCGTTCGTCGTTGAGCGCCTGCGCGAAAAGCTGCCGGCCAGTGGCGTATCGCTCCTTTTGCTCGATGAAGCGCACAACGAACTGGAATTTGCTTACAATTCGGAAGGTGATCAGAAAGCGGGCCAGCGGATTGTCGGCCTCCGCATGCCGGCTGACCGGGGCGTCGCCGGGGCGGTGCTGCGCAAGCGCAGTCCGGAGCTGATCGTCGACGCGCAGACAGACCGGAGACATTATTCCGAGGTTGATCGCAAGACGGGCATAAGTACCGGCTCCTTGCTGGCAGTACCCTTACTCGCAGGCGAGCGGCGACTCGGCGTAATTGAGGCGATCAGGCGCAGTGGCGAATCCGTTTTCACTGCGGTGGACATGGCTATGCTGGAGCAGCTTGGCCCCACGATCGCTATCGCCCTGGAAAATGCCGGCCGCTTTGGCGAAATCAAAGCATCGGCCGACCAATTGCGCGCTCAAGTCGGCGCCCTGCGCCGCGAGTTGGCGCGCCATGACCGCTTCACGGAAATCATTGCCAACAGCCCGGCAATGCTGGAAATGTTCAATCTGATGGAGGCGGCGGCGGCATCTTCAATCAGCGTGTTAATCCAGGGTGAGACCGGGGCCGGTAAAGAATTAGTTGCGCGCGGGATCTATCGCACGAGCGATCGCGCGGGAGGCCCATTTATGGCGCTGAACTGTGCCGCGATACCCGATGGGCTGATGGAGAGCGAATTGTTCGGCCATCGCCGCGGCGCATTTACCGGTGCACTCGAAGACAAACCGGGGCTTTTCCGGGCCGCTTCGGGCGGAGTGCTGTTCCTCGACGAGATCGGTGACATGCCGTTGGCGATGCAGGCCAAAGTGCTACGTGCGATCGAGGAGCGGGAGGTCACCGCAGTCGGCGATACTCGTCCGCACAAAGTCGACGTGCGGTTGCTCTCGGCAACTAATCGCGATCTGCGAGCCGCGATTGATGACCGGAGCTTTCGCGAGGATCTCTATTATCGCCTGGCCGCGTTGATCATTCGCGTGCCGGCGCTTCGCCAGCGGCGCGAGGATATTCCGTCGCTGGCAGCGCTGTTTCTCGAGGGTGCAGCAGCACGGCACCGCAAGCGGATTCAAGGCCTAGAGCCCGAGGCGCTCGAACTGCTAACCGACGCCGAATGGCCGGGCAATGTGCGGCAACTCCAAAACGAGATGGAACGCGCCGTCGCGCTGGCGCGCGACGGCGAAACGATTTCGCTGCGTCATCTGTCGCCCGAACTAGTAGCATCTGTCAGGCGCACGGCAGTTGCGTGCGAGCAGGTCGCTAACGGCACGCCCGCGGTGCCGAATTCCCCAGTACTGGCAAAGTCTACTTCGCTCGCCGATGCGATGGCGGCGTTTGAGCGGAATGTTATCGCTGAACGTCTCTCGCAGCATAACCACAACGTGTCGCGCACGGCCATCTCGCTGGGGATTTCGCGTATTACTCTGCAGAAAAAGATGAAAGAATACTCACTCCGCGGCTGAGCTCGCACCCTGAATGTTAGCGCGCTTTTTTGCAAACGAGCCGACGTTGTGCGGTTTGACACTGAGTGGCGAACGCGACCGGTAATCAATCCTCGCGGGTGACCGCGCGCGAAGAGTTGCGCGTTTCTGCGCTGAATCGCTTCCATGCACCACCGCACTTTCCAGCCCGCCACTACTCAATCTCTCCCTCAGCCCTCAACTTGGCGACACGTGGGTCCTGGGTCAGCAGTCCGGCTTCAGTTAGTTTCGCTACCTCCGCCACCGAGTAACCCAGATATTTTCCTAATATCGTCTCGTTGTGCTCCCCTAGCAGCGGTGCGCGATTGCGGATCATCGCCGGGGTTGCCGACATCCTGAACGGCGATTTCGGAATCGCTATCGGTCCCAGCCCCGGATGCGGAATCGATTGCATCGCGCCGCGCTCCTGGATTACCGGATGGTTGATAATCTGAGCGATGTCCAGTACCGGTGCAGATAGAATCCGTGCCTTCTCCAGTATTGCGATTGGCTCTTCGCGCGTCGTGAACGTGTGAAGCCACTCTTCCAGCAATTTTGCCAGGATGAGCCGGTTATCCACGCGGGCCTCGCGTGTGGCAAAACGAGGATCGGCGAGCCATTCGCGCCGCCCGATTGTCGTGCAGAATATCTCCCATTGATGATCGAGCACGGTGATCACGACGTAACCGTCGGTGGCTTTAAAAATGCCGCAGGGCGCGAGCAGGTAATGATGCGAACCAAAGCGATTGGGATTTAACTGCCCTTCGCTCATCACGTAAAACTGAATGGCCGTGTCGTGCAGATGGAACATGCATTCGAGCAATGAGAGGTCGATATACTGGCCGATGCCGGTCTTCTCCCGATAGTAGAGCGCAGCGCACACTGCGGCGAGGCCGTGCACGCCGGCGTTCTCATCGGCGATGAAAAGCCCCACGTACACAGGCGGTCCGTCCGGCTCACCGGTCAAATGCATCAGGCCGCTCATCGCCAGCGCGACGGTGTCGTTGCCGACGCGATGCTTGAGCGGCCCGTCCTGGCCGAAGCCCGAAATCGAGCACATGATCACGCGCTGATTGAGTTTGCGAAAGTCCTCATAACCGAGTCGATACCTGGGCAGCACGCCCGGACTGTAGTTCTCAGTGATGACGTCGACATAGCGCGCCAGTTCGCGCACAATCGCCGCGCCCTCCGGTTTTTTCAAGTCGATGCAGACGCTTAGCTTGCCGCGATTATGTTGGATAAACCCCCCGCTATAGCCGTTTTTGATGATCGGCGTGAACCGTGTCAGGTCGCCATGGGGCGCCGCCTCGACCTTGATGATTTCGGCACCAAGGTCAGCCATCATCCGCGTCAGGATGGGAATCGCGATGTAATGGCCGAGGTCGAGTACGCGTACTCCTCTGAGTGGTCCGGGCTTCTCCGAATTTTCCATCGTGCCCTCATTTAGCAGTAGTCAGAAAATTGGCAGCAGTCAGAAATTCCAGCCGCTCAAGCATACTGCATTAGCGGTGCGCTGGTTCCAAGCCGCTCGACGCGATAGGCAGGCCGCAGCAGATTGGAATTCGAGTCAGCGGATATCGAATCACGTTAAATTCTGGCGCCCGGAGTTTTGCATGCGGTATACAAGTACAGCTTTTGTGACAGGAGAGAGCCGTGCGAATCAAAGCCGCCATTTTTCGTGAACCCAATCAGCCTCTGACTGTAGAGGATGTCGAGATCGACGAACCGGGCCCGCGCGAGGTGCTCGTGCGAACCGTCGCCAGCGGCGTGTGCCATAGTGATCTCCATTGCGTACATGGTGCGCTGCCAACCCGCACGCCGGCGATCCTTGGCCATGAACCAGCCGGTATCGTCGAAGCTGTAGGGAGCGAGGTGACCGCGGCCAAGCCGGGGGACCATGTAATTGCCTGCACGTCCATTTACTGTGGTGATTGCGTTCAGTGCTTGTCCGGGCGTCCGCACCTATGCGTCAACCGCGCAGCTTGCCGGCGGCCACGCGGTGCGCGGCCGCGCCTGTCACAAGACGGCGTACCGATCGATCAGTTCGCTGACTTGGCCGCATTCGCCGAAAGGATGCTCTTGCACGAACGCGCCGTAATCAAGATCGCAGACGATATTCCGCTCGACCGCGCCGCGCTGCTCGGATGCGCGGTCACTACCGGCGTCGGCGCCGCGCTGAATACGGCGGAAGTGCGGCCTGGTTCCTCGGTGGCGGTGTTCGGGACCGGCGGGGTCGGCACGTCGATTATCCAGGGTGCGCGTATCGCCGGCGCGCGCCAGATAATCGCGGTCGATTTGCTCGACAGCAAACTGGAAACTGCGCGGCATTTCGGGGCGACTCATACGGTGAACGCGTCGAAAGCCGATCCGGTCAAGGAAATCAAAGCACTCAGCGATGGCGGCGTCGACTATTCGTTCGAAGCGATCGGCAACCGGCAGGTGCTCGAACAATGCTTCTATTGTCTGGCGCCACGCGGCATCTGCACGTTGGTCGGTGCGATTCCCACTGGTCAGAAGATTGAGCTGATCGCCGGTCATTTCTATAGCGAGAAACAGCTTCGCGGCTGCTTTATGGGTTCGAATCGGTTCCATATCGACATGCCCAGATATCTCGATCTGTACCGGCAGGGCCGTCTGAACCTGGACGACATGGTCAGCCGCCACGGCCGCCTGGAAGATGTGAACGAAGCATTCCGCGCGATGGAAGCCGGCGAGGTAACGCGCACGGTATTAACGTTCGGCTAATCGGCAATAGCTGGCATGCATCTTTTCCACCCGCGTTGGCGAAGGTGCGCACCAGCGAGACGCTCAAGAGGATGTCAACGCCGGTTGAATGTTGACCCACCTTGGCTCGGGTCGCCGAAGTAAAACTGACCCACCCCCGCATGGTTCTGATCAGGGGGAGCGCGAGGGGGAAATTCCGCCTCGCCGCCCTGTGGCAAATTTATGCAAAACTCGGCACTCTTGGGGCTGCCTGCGGCGGCGAAGGGACGGATGGAATGGAAAAACGGATCGTGATTTGCCTGGCGACAATCCTGGTGTGCGCAGGGTCGGCATTGGCCGATCCTGCGGCCGTGGTCAAAGCTCATTCGGACGCCTTCGGAAAGTCTTTCAACTCGTGTGACGTTCCTGCGGCGCTCAATTTGTACGAAGATAACGCAGTCCTTATCTGGCCCGGCGAAGGCGAGGTTGCGAACGGCAAAGCGGCAATCGCAAAAGTGATCAAAGCAGAATGCTCGGGTACCGCGAAGTCATCCCTCAAGCAGATCAGCTCCGATTCGCGAGCAATCGGGATAGACTACATCATCAATGTCGGGATGTGGGACGACACAATGACCGGCCCCGACGGCAAGCCAATGACCGCGCGCGTGCGAACCACTGAACTGCTGCACAGATCCAACGGCAAGTGGCGCTATGTCATCGACAACGCGTCAATCGGCTTGCCGCCGCCTCCCGCGAAGCCTTGATGCAAGCTGCGAGTATCGAATGCGGTAATCTCCAGCCTAATACTTCTGTTTGGTTGGGGCAGCAAACAACCCGGCTCGGCGCTTGTCCTTGAGACGATAACTTTCACCGTTGATGCTGACGATGGTCGAGTGGTGCAGGACGCGATCGAGCAGCGCGGCGGTCAGCACGTTGTCAACGGCGAAGGCGCTGTCCCAACTGCCGAAGGTGAGATTCGAGGGGTCCGAGGAACACCACGTTCTCGGCGCGCTCGACGAAGGCGAGGCTGGCCAGTTCCATGATCTGCTTGCGGGGCGCGTCCGGTGGCGAAGCCGAAGTCGTATTGGTCAAGGGTTTGATGGCGGGGAAGCCGGCTTGATGCCGCGGCTGTGACCAAATTGTCGAAATCACTGTTAGCCAACTCGATTCTTGACGCGCAACGCTACGGCACCATCCAGCCAGGCGTAAGACATGGGGCTGTCCGGCTTCGCGGACAGTATCGACTTGCTGACAGAATGGTGGTACATGGATGTTCGTTGGGTTGAGAATGGACGGGGTGGTTGGGAGGCTGTGGTGAAGGCTTCACTCCTGATTGCGTTGCTTCTCCTCATAGGATTTAGCCATCAATCGTCGCACAAACAGGCTCTGCAGAACTCTCTAGTCCGCGTTTCAGCCCCGCGACCCGCCGGCGGTGGTCTGGCTGGGGCGAGCACCGAGGTAATGCATCAACTGGCTGATGTGCAGGCATTAACCAGATGCTCCGCCCTGCTGAGGGACAAAACCCTTCAGCAAACGTGCCCCAGCCTGGCACTATCCTGCGAGCAGCAATTCACGGAATACAGAGCTACGGCCGAAGTATCTAATCTCATCAACGACATCGGCACACAAGCTCTTATGTTGCCGTCGCGTCTAACTGAGGATAGCTGCACCGATTCCGCGTCAATCAACTCATTTACTCTTGAAACAAGTTCGTCGGCTTCGCCTTGCAGCTAGTACGAACTCTGCTGCGAGAGCCTGAGTTGGCACCCTGGTCCGGCCAGCGCGTTCAGAGGGGGCTCGCCCGCTAACTCGTTGTGCTCCACGAGTGTTACGAAAGGAATTTACACCCTCGCGTTCGGCTGCCCCGATAAGCGCAGCAATGTTCAAAAATATTCAAGACGAGCGAGATGGAATTTAACTCATTTCGCGTCCAGACCAGTACTCGGTTAAGCAACCGGCTTACGCACTACGTTGGACTATCAAAGCTCATCATCCTTTTCGAACCCGTTCTGCCCGATCCGGTTCGTTGCGATTCCCTGCTCGCCGTTACGCCGCTTGAATGTTGGTATATCGAGGCTGCTTTCGTCGATAAGCCCAAGGCGACGAACCGGCTTGCCATTACCGTTGAATGTATTGCTCTGCGATGGCGGAGGTGGAGGCGTCGAGGCGGCCGTCGGTGGCTGCAGCTCAACCGGCGGTGCGGGGAAATCCTTTACGGGCGCGGCAAGCGGCGCATCCGGGGGCGAATAGCGGGGAATACGGCGTTCGGATTCACGCCCATATTCACCGAAACCGGTCGCGATGACAGTTACCCGGATTTCATCGGCGACTTCCTCATCAATCACCGCGCCAAAGATAATATTGGCGTCTTCGTGAGCCTCTTCCTGAATCAGGCTGGCGGCCTCATTCACTTCGTACAGCGCCATATCCGGACCGCCGGTGATGTTGATCAGGAGCCCGCGCGCGCCCTTGATTGACGTATCTTCGAGCAGCGGACTTGAAATGGCACGTTGTGCGGCCTCGGCAGCGCGATTTTCACCCGATGCGCGTGCGGTACCCATCATTGCCATGCCCATATCTGCCATGACGGAGCGCACGTCGGCGAAGTCAAGATTAATCAGTCCATGCACAGTCACCAATTCGGAAATCCCGCGGACGGCTTGCAGCAAAACATCGTCAGCCTTTTGGAAGGCTTCCTTGAGCGTGGTAGTGCGGCTCGCGACTGATAACAAGCGGTCGTTGGGAATGGTGATAAGCGTATCAACCGCATCCTTAAGTTCGCGTAACCCCTCGTCCGCCTGGCTCCTGCGCTTGCGTCCCTCGAACAGGAAGGGTTTGGTGACCACGCCAACCGTAAGAGCGCCGCTCTCACGCGCGAAGCGCGCAATTATCGGCGCCGAACCAGTGCCCGTGCCACCCCCCATGCCAGCAGTAACGAACACCATCTCAGCCTCGGCCAGCAACTGGCGCAAGCGTTCCTCGTCTTCGAGCGCGGCCTTGCGGCCGATTTCGGGATTGCCGCCAGTGCCGCGTCCGCGCGTCAGCATCTGTCCGATCTGCAGCCGGCTCGGCGCGGTATTGTTTAGCAGTGCCTGCGAGTCAGTATTCACCGAGACAAAATCGATGTTACGCAGGCCTGAAGCGATCATATGTTTGATCGCATTACCACCGCAGCCGCCGGCTCCGATCACCTTAATCCGGGCACCCGGCTCGCTCTCGATCAAATCGACCATGGCTTCACCTCCACCGACCGCTTCCGCGCGAATTTGCGCGCGCCTTAAGTTTTTGCAGTCACCTTTTTTTGCTGGCTTAAAAGAAATCTCTGATCCACCCGGTTACACGCAAGCGGAGCCCTCCCCATCCGCCGTATGGTGCAAGTCCATTAGCATTGCCGTGCCAACCAGCGGAATTGAGCATCAGGCCGGCCGCGGTAGTGTATACCGGTTTCATCAATTCCTCCGGCACGTGGCTGGCATTCGTTGGGAGTCTGCGCCGCACAGGGAGATTAAAGATTTGTTCGGCTAATTCCTGGGCGCCCTCGAGCAGCGAAGTGCCGCCGGCCAGCACGACTCCTGACCCGAGGCTGTCGCCGACGCCTGAGCGCAGCAATTCACGCTGCGACATGACAAAAATTTCCTCCATCCTTGGTTCAATGATCTCGCTCAGTTGTTGTCGAGGGATCTCACGCGGCGCGCGTCCGCCAACCCCTGGCATTTGCACTATTTCGTTGCGCCTGATCGACAGGTCGGTGGCTGCCCCATAGTTGACCTTCAGCCGCTCGGCTTCCGAAATCGGGGCGCGCAAGCCGTCGGCGATGTCGCTCGTCACGTGACCTCCGCCGATCGGCAGCACCGCGGTATGCATCACTGCACCGCCATGGAAAACTGCGATATCGGTCGTGCCGCCGCCGATATCGATCAGCGCTACCCCCAGTTCCCGCTCCTCCGGGTAGAGTGCAGCCTCGGCCGATGCTAGAGGTGCAAAGACCACGTCGAGCATGCTAATGCCGGCCCTATCGCAGCATTTCTTTAAATTCTGGCTATAACTCTGTGCTGCGGTGACGATATGGATGCGCGCCTCGAGCCGTACTCCAGCCATCCCGGTCGGATCGCGCACGCGCTCCTGGTCGTCGACCGCGAACTGCTGCGGAAGAATATGCAGCACCTCGCGATCCAACGGAATCGCTACTGCACGGGCAGCATCGATCACCCGCTGGATATCACGCGCACCGACTTCGCCGCCGCGCACGGCAACTATTCCATGGCTGTTGATTCCATGGATGTGGGCTCCTGAGATGCCGACGGCAGCGGCGCCGATCCCTACGCCGGCTGATTTTTGCGCTTCAGATATCGAAGCGCGGAGCGCCTCGACTGTTGCTTCGATATTGGCCACCACACCCCGGCGAACGCCGCTGCATGGCGCGGCCCCATAGCCGAGCAATACAATTCCCCCGTGAGGCTGTATTTCCGCGATGAGTACGCAGACTTTGCTCGTGCCGACGTCCACCCCGGTCAACACACTCCGCATTAGCTTGCCGTTACCATTTGCCCAGTTGAAATAACTGGAAAGGCCGAATCTCGATAAGCCGATCAGCGGACTTAGCATCGCCGAACCCATCTACTTCGGAGAGTCAGAAACAGCTGCTCTGGGTGGGGCACTTACAATGGAGCGGAGGTAACCGGCCCCAGAAGATTGTTTGGCAGGCAGCAAACGACAACCCAGCCGCCCAACTCCGTTAGTAACTTATGTCATATAACTGCGCCGGCCAGCCGTCCACACTAAGGCGCGTTTTCCCGACCAGTTTTATCCACAGTCCGGGTTTGTTTCGTGGCCTGGATGGTGCCGGCAGCCGAACGCTGCCCCCCGCCAAACTCGAGTGACCACCCTCAGTTGCCCTGCCTGGTCCCTTCGTCTAGAAGATCGAACCCGAGCAACCCGACATGCGCGGATCGCCAATATCCTGTCAGGGCTTACCGCGAAAACGCCTCGGCAAGTTCAATTCTATTGGCGCGCCCGGAGGGATTCGAACCCCAACCCTCGGATCCGAAGCCGCCGGGCCCGGCTGAAGGATGCTGGGAGGACGGCCTTAACCAGCGCGAAAAATGGCTCTCTGCCGCTGTTCAGATGCATCCATCATTGCTCGAATCGAGTTCCTGGAATGAGGGCTGACCAATCGATTGCGTCACCCGCGTTTCGGCGAATCCCGCAGCGACAAGGATGGCCGGGGCGTTATTCGAGGATGAGCCGCGGCTTGCGCCGCAGGATGCCGGGGCGCGGCCGCAAGTTGCAGGTCATCGCCAAGAACCGTTAGCGCGACCTTATCCATGTCGTCCATACGCATCAGTGCATACTTGAGCGGATGGTCTGAAACCGTCACCGCCCCTTGGTAGGGATGCGCCAGTTCGAGAATCGCAACGATGGTGAGGCCCAGCAGACTTGCGAAGATGGCGCACATCAGGGCCTGAGATCGGAACGTTTCGAGTCCGAAAAAGTAGCTGAACCCGATCGTAATGATCAGACCGGCGTAGATCACCACCCACACCACCGAGGGAAGGTCTTCTCTGCTATACAGATACCGTAGGCTGAACGCATTGCCAGCAACTAGGAGAACTTCCTCAACTGTTCACAGTACTCGGGGTCTCAACTCAATCTATTGACCGGAAGCGCCTCACTACCCTACCTCCACCGCGCTCCGAGTCCGCTTTCAGGCGTCTCGCTTATATCCGCATCGATCTGCTTGCGATCATCCGGTTGAGATCCACCGAAATGCTTAAGCTGAAGTACGAAGAAAAATACCGCGCCGCAAAGAACCAGTAGCAGCCCAACCATGATCATCAACAATAGGCGCATCGAACGAATGGTGGCCGTCAAAAGCTGTTGCGTTACTGTACTCTGCTCCTGCGCCGAAGCCAGCCGGTTTAGCTGGCCGGTCAAGGTATCGATGCCGCGCTCCAAAGCATCGCTGCGCCGTTGAGTCGTGCCGATCAGACTTTCGAGTTGTCTTTGTAAGCCTTTTTGGCCTTCTTCAAGGTGCATCAAGAGGTCGCGGTGAAGGCTCGCAAACGGGCGGGGCTTGCGTGCGGTCTTAGTCATCTTCAGTGACGCGGCTTTCGCTTCAGGGGGTGTGCCATTCGTCCGAGATGACGCGCTTTTCGCCTGGGCAGCCGTGCTTCGCGCGTGGGCCGTCATGGCAAGTGCCATCGTCAGAAGCGCGCCGACGAAGCAAACGAGATGAGTTCTTGAACGGCTCGAACGCTTTGTATGCGCCATTTCATTTCCTTTGGCAAATGGTTGCGACGAATCCGTCGCCTCGCCGACTAAACTCTCGAATTTCCATCAGCTCGTGCCATACCGAAAAAGAATTCCCAGACGGATTGGCGCAGCGCAAGCCGTTTGCTGGCAATGTGTGAACAAGTGCGATGGGGTCCGAAGCGATTGTGATCATCGCGCCGCCAATGCCGCCGCAGTGGCCGTTAGCGCAATCGCTCTCGCCGTATGATGACGAGCGGCATATACCAGGGCGGCATTAAGCAGTATGGATCGGAGACAGTGGACAGTAGTATGGACGGCGATCATAAGCGTCCCGCAGTAGACGCTGCACTAAGTAATCCTCAGCTTATGAACAAATCCTTGTTGAGAAATCGCCAGGCAGATTCTGGAGTTCGGAGTTCACGTCGCGTATCAAATGATCCGCACGGTGGGGCGGAGGTCCCGGGAACGTGAGTCAAGGAGAGGGGCGATTTTCGATGGTCGCCCCTTCTTCGAGGGCCCTGACTTCAGGCGGGAAACATAGATTGCCCCGGTGCGACTTGGGGCGAAGATGGCGGGATTTCAACATGCAAATAGGAGGATTATGCAGAATACACGCCCCGAGATGCTAATCTTTCAATTGTTACGAGATGAGGACAAAAGCGGGGTAAGCGGTGTTGGTTTAGTTGCTTTCGGCGCCATTCGGCCGTTTCGAGCTGTGCCCAAGCCTGGCATTTGCGCCGTTATGCCTGTTTGCTCCGCCATCCCCCTCCATTCGGCGCGTTTCGCCTGGGGCGGGGCAGTTTCCCCATAGAGCGGGCCCGCGTATGCAGGCAATTGTAGAGAGTTGCTCTCGCATCATTTCGGTCATTCGCGCCTGCACATCACGCTTACCCGATTCGGTTCAAAGGCGAATCGTCAACGCAGGCTCATAAGATGCATCTTTTCCAGCCATGGCCAACGATGGACCAGAACTTAAACCAGCTCCAGTCGTCGTCCTGGGGCGACTTCCCGACAAGAAGTTGAACGAAGAAGAGGTGCGTCAAAAATTTGCGGAGTTGTGGCAAGACCCTGTTATCTGCCCGGTTTGCAAAACCGACGAATGGACGTTCGGGCAAAATATTACACATTTGTTCCATCTTTCAGATTTACCGAAGCCGGTGATTGAGGCGTATCCAGTGATTCATGTTGTCTGCAAAAAGTGTGGGTACCTGATGCTGTTCGACGCTACGTTCTTACACTTGGACAAATAATTACGCCCAAGCATCCCTAAATTACCCACTCCGCGTCAAAGATTTGAACGAAGCTACAATCCGCCGGATTTTTACTAAATTCGCCAGAAGCGCCGAAGAGCGGAATTGCGTGTTGCCGCCGGCATCTCTAATCGTAGCTGTTCAGAATGGTACTGCTAAACTTTGCGGTTTATTCGTTCGGCTCCGGTTTTCGTCAGTAAGCCAGACCTGACGATCGCTTTGTGGCTCGCGATCTCGCGACTATGCGCGCTATTGGTCGGGCCTTTTCTTTTCCGCAAGCGGAAGATCCATTTTGTCAATCAAAGGCGCCGCATAACAGGCCAACGATTGTGGAGTTTTGTTGAAAAGTGCTTGCGCGACCTTAGCTTGGCTGTCAACGTGTCAATTACGTTAGGTTGTCCAGGATTGTTCCAGCACTGGATCTGCCCAACACAGATTAGCTGAAGCGCACATGGGCGCAACGACAAAATGGTACAGGAAATCTACGCAATCACCAGCAACCCTGACGCTATCCGCGAAATGCGCGAGAACGTCACCAATTACCTCGAACCTTGCTTCGACGGACGGCGCGGTGACCATGGACTGCTGTATTGCCTGACATCGGTCGGTGGTACTCATCCGTGCATCCGCGTCAGTGCCGCCCTGGTTGAATTCGTCGGCACTGAAATGGCCTTTGACGCCATCGTCCCCCTGCCGAATTGCTACACGATCCGCGAGGCCGCGTAACTCTCTTGCGCTAGTTCGACGACCGCTGCCCCTGCCGCGCAGGTCGGGCTCCGTCAATGACGAGAGGCCCGTGCCTTTCGCCCGAGACTCTCGGATGACGGCAAATAAATAGCGAATATACTAGCTCGCTCGTAAAGCACTGCGGACGTGTCGGTTCACTTGTAATGACCTAAACAGTGTAGTGACCTAAACGGCATCGAGTACCCTGTCGGGGTTACGGCGGACAGCCTGGATGAAGCCGTTGCGCAAGGTCTTAGAGCATTCCGAATGTCGATTGGGCAGGTGATAGAGGGACACTGGGTTGGCGCGCCCGGAGGGATTTGAACCCCCAACCCTCGGATCCGAAGTCCGATGCTCTGTCCAGTTGAGCTACGGGCGCACGCTTCACTGTTGTGAAAATGGCGGGGCAAGACGACCCCCACCTAACCTCCCTTTGGTCGGGGGAGGGATGCAGATCCACCGAGGCCCCTCAGCTTCATGATTACGTGGGTGGGTCGTAGACACATGACAACTGCTCCAGAAAATGGAACGTTATCACGCTCGCACAATCGGCCGCGAGTCCATCCTATCTGAGCAACCGCCCCGCGATACGCTAGGCGGAACGAAGTGGAGCCGAGCAAACGAGTCCGCGAGGTGCGCATAAAAACAGAGCGTGTGGCTGCCAACCAGATCAATTTCTCAGCGGGAGCCGGCGAACAGGCGTGGACGGCGGATGAAGCGTGGACTATAGGTGCCTTGTGGAGTACGCCGGCCGACTGATATGCGCCGGATGTGATGCGGGCGGAGGGCACGATGTCGCAGAACAAAACTATGGCTGGTAGCGCTACGCGCGAAGATTTTTACGGCCGCATCGGAGCCCACAACCTCAAGCCATTGTGGGAAGTTTTGCGCGGGCAACTCACCGCCGAGCCCAGCCCTCCGGAAACCGCGGTCCTATGGCGTTACCACGACGTGCGTCCATTCCTGCTGGAAGCGGCCCGGCTGATCTCGGTCGAAGAAGCGGACCGCCGGGTGTTGGTCCTCGAAAATCCAGCCCTGCCAGGCAAAACCCGAGCGACACAATCACTTTATGCGGGTTTGCAGATAATTATGCCGGGCGAAGTCGCGCCGTGCCATCGGCATACGCCGACCGCCCTTCGGCTGATGGTCGAAGGCGAAGGTGCCTATACCGCAGTTGATGGCGAGCGCACCTCCATGAAGCCGGGGGATTTCGTGATCACCCGTTCGTGGTCGTGGCACGATCATGGCAATGAGGGCAGTGGTCCAGTGGTCTGGCTAGACGGCCTGGACGTGCCGCTGGTCGGATTTCTCAACGCCACATTTTTTCAGGGCTACGGCGAGGCAGCGCATCCGCTGAGCCGGCTTGAGGGCGATTCACACGCCCGCTATGGCAGCGGTATTCTGCCGGTCGATTGCGAAGTTAGCGCTACCAGCACGCCACTGTTGAACTATCCTTATGCAGGTACAAGGGAAGCGCTGAATGCGATCGCGCGCGCTGGTGATCACGATCCTCATCACGGGGTGAAGACCCGCTACGTCAATCCGCTCACAGGCGACTACGCGATGCCGACGATGGGCGCGTTCGCACAACTGCTCGGACGCGGGTTTCGCGGATTACCCTACCGGTCGACTGACAGCACGATTTACCAGGTGATCGAAGGCAGCGGCCGGACAGTGGTCGGCGGCGACCTGTTGGAATGGCGTGCGCATGATGTGTTCGTAGTGCCGAGTTGGAAATGGCATCATCATCAGGCCGACGCCGAGTCGGTGCTGTTCAGCTTTTCCGACCGGCCGGTCCAGCAGAAATTGGGATTATGGCGCGAGCAGCGTGGCAGCAATTAAGAATAATTGAGGAATATCTTGCGGGCGATGTTGCGCCGCCCGCTCCATACGAGAAACATCGACGAGGTAGCCCAAGAGGTAACCAATGACTACTGAAGAACTGGAAACACGAATTACTATTCTCGAAGATATCGAGGCGATCAAAAAGCTGAAGGCCCGTTATTGTGCAGTCTGCGACGATAATCATAATCCCGACATGATCACGACGCTGTTTGCGGAAGATGGGATCTGGGAGGGCGCCGACATTGGATCCCATCGGGGTCATGCGGCGATTCGCAAGCTATTCGAGAGCTTTCGCGACCGTATCAGCTTTTCGCAGCACAACGTGATGAACCCGATCATCGAAGTCAACGGCGAGCAGGCGAAAGGGAGCTGGTACTTTCTCGGACCGTTCACCTTTCGCAAAGGTAACCGCGCCTATTGGCTGGCGGCCCGCTATGAAGACGATTACATAAAGCTCAATGGCGAATGGAAATTCAAGCATCTGCGCGCGATCGGCCGGATGGCGGCCCCATACGAGAAAGGCTGGGCCGAGAAGGAGAAATGAGCAGAAGGTTTGGTCTCCGCGAGCTCAGAGTCATCCTGAGCGTAGGCTGCCGGGTGAGCCGAAGCCCTGAGTGCAGCCGAAGGGGAAGGATCTACGCGAAGCGATTGGTTTTTGCCCGCCGCATCAGAAAATCGCTCCGCGTAGATCCTTCGACTGCGCTCGCGGCTAGCGCCAGTCGCTTGCTCAGGATGACATTGCGTGATCGCCGATTAACCCCAATTGCCCACAGCCTCGCGAAAATCGACAGGGTCTTCTGCCTAAGGGCGAGATCAAATAGCGTGATCCCGCCTTTTCCCATTGCTCACTTTAACTCTCGCGCGCTGCTTTCTTTGCTATCTCCCTGGTGCGGAGTTCGCGCCGCAGAATTTTACCGTTCGCGGTTTTGGGAAGGTCACTGAGGAATTCCAGTTCCTGCGGCGCCTTGTATGGTGCGATTACTGAACGAACGTACTCGCGGACTTGGACAGCGAGACTGTCTGATGCCTCGATGCCGGATTTCAGCGTTACGAACGCTTTAATCTTGTTGGCTAGTGCGGCGTCCGGTATTCCCACCACCGCAGCCTCGAGAATCGCCGGATGTTCGAGCAAGGCGGATTCGACTTCTTTCGGTGAAATCAGGTAAGCGCGGCTTTTGATCAAATCGTCGGACCGCGAGACATACCAGTAATAACCATCCTCGTCGACGTATGCGATATCCTGCGTGTAATACCATCCGTCCCGGTTAACCGCAGCCCATCGCTCAGGGTCTTTACGATAGCCCAGGGCCAGCCCAGGATGGTCCTCATTGCGAATGGCCAGATGGCCGGAGGTGCCGCGTGACTGCGGACTGCCGGTATCGTCAAGTACCGCCGCTTCATAACCGCGCAGCGGTTTGCCCATCGAACCCGGCCGTATCGGCATGTTTAGCTGATTTGCTATGAAGATGTGACCCTCAGTCTGCCCGAGCCCATCGTAGATCGTGACTCCAAAGCGTTCGCGCCATTGCCCGTACGTGTCCGGCGGCAGCGCCTCGCCTGCACTCATCCCCAACCGCAGCGAACCGAGACGATAGCGTGACTCGGCCTGCGGAACGGCAAGCAGCAGGCGGTAAATTGTTGGCACCGCGGCGAATACAGTTACGCCGCGGCGCTGAATCGTTGCGAACGCTTTTTCTGGATCGAAGCGGGCCTGGTCAATGACCACGGTGGCTCCGGCTAACAGCGGATGGAAAAAACTCGAGCCGAGCGGATACATGAATGACCAGTCCTGCGGCTGGTAGCAGATATCATCAGGCCTGAGATCGATCATCGTCCGCATTACCGGATCGCCCGTGCCCAGCACCCATCGATGAGCATGCTCGACTCCCTTTGGCTCGCCGGTCGTGCCCGAGGTGTACATGATGAAGCCGAGTTCGCGCGCCAGCGTGGGCGCAGGGGTGAATTCCCCCGAAGCATGTTCCATCAGCGAATCCCAGCTCAAAGCGCCGCCCTCGGCGGTGACAATCAGATGTTTCAATGATGTCCGCGAGCGCACCGCCTCAATCGGACCGGCGAGTTCCGGCGTCGCGACGGCCACGATAGCATCGCTGTTGCGCAGGATTTTTTCGACCTCATGCTCGCGCAGCAGAAAACTGGACGGGATCACGACGGCGCCGGCTTTCAGCGTACCCAGTATCGCGACCATCGCATGGAGATTGGTGCCGAGCCGCAGCATGACCCGGTCGCCGCGCGTTATACCGAGGCCACGCAGGACATTCGCGAATCGATTCGACAGTTCGCGCAACTCGGCATACGTATATGGACGGTCATCGAACCACGCCGCAATTTTGGCGCCGCGGCCTGCGTCGACGTGCCGATCGATGATTGCCCGGGCGATATTGAACTCGGCAGGGATAGAAAGATATGGCCGTGATGCGAGTTCATCCGATTTCATAATTTCGCTTCCTGGAGAGAGCGTGCCTCTCAGTTTACAGAAATTGTGCGAGTACTCCTCTTTGGGGGCGCGGCAAGAATCTGCTGCAGAACCACTTTGCGCGATTTCGAGCTGACGCGCGATAATGCTATTTTTGCTCTCCGTAGCTAGCCGGAGCAGCGGTGGTAATGAAGCTCGTCGTTTATGTGTGGCAGTGAAGCGCCGCCCCGCTAATAATCAAACGTTCTTTCTTTCAAATTCGTAAGAAGATTTGTCATAATTTCATACATGAAAAGTATGAAAGCCCGCGTTGCCGAGCGCGGCCAGGTGACCATTCCGAAACGGCTGAGGGAGAGGCTCGGCGTGAAGCCAGGGACGGTCCTGGAGTTCAGCGAAGAACACGGACGGCTGATAGCGGTTAAAAGCGGGGGGGCCGATCCGGTCACCGAGGTATACGGATGCCTCGGTAAGAAGATCGACACTGATGCCGTTATGGCGCAGCTTCGCGGCCGACGATGATCACTGCCGTTGATACCAATGTCCTGCTGGACGTGTTCGGTGCGGACCCAAAGTTTTCCCCGGCCTCCTCAGACGCATTACGGCGCTGCCTAAGAGAGGGGCGTTGGTCGCTTCAGAGGTGGTCTGGGCCGAGACAGCGACAGTGTTTGGCGATGCTGGACGGTTTCAGGATGCGATGAACAGGCTTGCAGCTTCCTTCTCAGCGATGACAAAAGAAGCGGCGATTAAGGCGGCGGAGGCTTGGCGCCGTTACCGAGTTGGTGGAGGTCCCCGCGACCGGATTGCGGCCGATTTTCTGATCGGCGCACATGCCCTGGTCGTCGCCGACCGGCTCTTGACACGCGATCGGGGCTTTTACCGTCGATATTTTGCCGGGCTGCGGGTCGTCGATCCCGCAGTCGGACGATAAAGCGGCCGCGGTAGGTTGTGAACCTTTGGGTGCCGTTGGACGCCGTGCGAGAAGCGACAAAGGAAGGGTTGTTGCGGCGGGTGTGAATTGGCGGGAGGCGCGCGGAGTCAACGGGTGCCGAACGGCATAGCGGTTTAGCGAGGAACCGATCGATGGCGAAGTCCAAGAATGGCAAGTCGAAGGCGCCACGCGAGGCATCGACGTATCGCCATCCCGAGGCCGACAGTCCGCTGCGCCCGGAGGTCGGCACGCAGCCGCAATTCAAGAAGCGCAAGCCGCCCGTCACCTACCGCTACGATTCGTCGCTCTCGCCGGAGCTGAATTGGGACGGTCAGAACCATGCGCGCGAGGCGGGCGAGGCGCTGATCCGCGAAATTCTGGAAGCCAATTCGCTGGAAGGTGCCAAGCACGCTGCCGAGCGTCTCAAGGCAATGAGCGGACCGTTCCTCAATTGGGCGGGCAAGGCGGAGCGGCTTTCGTTCGACGTGCCGACGTTGCCCCTGTTCGTTCACGAGCGTCTATCGACCAAGGGCATCATCGAGACGCTCAAGGGTCACAAGCTCGACCCGCAGCTTGGACTGAATCTATTCGGTGATCCGGGCCGTTCGATTACTGACCAGGTGCTGAAGGCTTACGAGTATCGCGATGAGTGGGTGAACCGGATGATCCTAGGTGACTCGCTGGTCGTGATGAACTCGCTGCTCCATTACGAGGGGCTGGGCGGACAGGTGCAGATGATCTACATCGACCCGCCCTACGGTGTGAACTTTGGATCAAATTTCCAACCGTTCATTCGAAAGCGGGACGTGAGCCATAACGACGATGACGTGCCGAGCAACAAGGGGAGACCTTCGCTCTCAGGACCCGGCAAACTCGAGAAAGTCGATCTCAATCCGTACCGATCCGGACGGAGGTTTCAGGAACTGGTTTTCGACATGGCAGCCGAGCTGACACGCGAATACGTGAGTCGCCGCGAATGTGAGGCTCCGGCGCATGTCTTGTTTCCGCAGCTGCGCCAGATGGTCGACCGGTATCTTCAGGAACGAGTCCTGCCGCTTCCGCCGGCCGAGACCATAGACGTCTTCTGCTCGCCTTACTACGGATGGGTGATCGAGCACTTGAGGGACGCGATCAAGCCCGACATCTCGCAGGGCGAGGCGCCCATCGTGCCGATATACGAAGCGCGGCGAGGACCGGGTTCAACTGGTGAAGTGGACTTTTGGACCAGCCGGGAAGTTCGTGAGGTCGTGAAGAGCCACATCAATTACGTAGTGGTCGACACCAGGACATGGGAAGAGTCGGCAGCGTACCTCATCGACACAAACGACGCGGTTGATGCGTTCGTAAAAAACGCCGGACTCGGTTTCGCGATTCCGTACTTCTACAACGGCGAGGCGCACGACTACGTTCCAGATTTCATTGTGAGGCTCAAGACCGAGCCGCCGCTGTATCTCATTATCGAGGTGAAGGGCTATGATGAACGCGCCGATATCAAGGTCCAGGCCGCGCAGAAATGGGTTGATGCGGTCAGTGCCGACGGCGCCTACGGCCGATGGGCGTATGGCCTCGCAAGGAAACCCTCCGAGGTGAGAGAGCTGATCGCTGAAGTAAGGCAAAGGATCTCCGCAAGCGGATCACTAACGTCTTGATTGCTCTTCGCACCATCGATTGGTGCGTCTGTTACCCGTTCACGCGAGCCTGCAGACGATCGCTCCGCCACGTATTACATGCGAGGCGGACCAGGGATGACCCTCCGTACTCGGGGAGAAGAGATGCCCCAACACCGTGTAAACGTATTTGCGGGACGCCGCACTAGCTGCTTCATTCCGAGCCCATAGGCCTCGCTGTTGGCGTCACCGCCGAAGCGCTCGCGGAGCAGCCATTCAGCGCATCGATCGGTCGTCATGCATCTTATCGCGGAAGACCGCCTCTATGTTATTGCCGTCCGGATCGTGCACGAAGGCGGCGTAATAGCCCGGCGGGTAACCTTCGGCGGTTTCACGAAGCCCGGGCGGGCCGTTATCGGTCCCACCCGCCTTCAGGGCAGCCGCGTGGAAGGCGTCAACCTCGGCGCGGCTCCTGGCCGCGAAGGCCGTATGCTGCTTCACGCCATGTGGGTGAAAGCGGTCAATCCAGAAAACCGGGTAATCTATGCCATAGCCGACGCCATCGGCCCCGTCGTTCTCGGGAAGTTGCATGACCCGGCGGAGGCCGAGCGCGCCCAGGGTTGCATCGTAAAAGCCGGCCGCACGGGCGACGTCGGCGACACCGATGCCTGTATGGTCGATCATTGCGGCCTCCTGAGCCTCTCTTATACGCCTCGATCGCCGCGAGGAACAGGATTCGTACTGCAGGTGATGTACGGGAGCTTATGCCGCCGCTCGAACAGGATGCGACGAAGCGAGCGCGCGAGCCTTCGAATTCGCTTGCAAGATGGCCTTTTTCAAGCCAGTAGCCGTGCCTTTTCTTCTTTTGAGACGAGTCGGAGTAGGAATCATGATAGCCCATAACCCCCTCCACGGGCGATGCCAATAGACTGTCAGGCATCGCAGCGCTCCATCAACCGCACTATTGATTGCTCACTAACAGAATGTTGGCGGCGGACAAGAGTAGCCACAAAGCGGCCGGTAACAGCACTCCAGGTCCCGGCAGTCGCACCCCCGTGTCTCATTTACCTGGGCAAGAACTTGCCGCAATCTTCACGAGAGGCTGCGGATGCGTTCGAAAAGCTCGTCCCGCTTGTGCGGCAACATGAATTCTGGCAGGCGCAACGCCAGCTCGCGCCAGTTCGCATCGCCCGCGACAATTTTGGCGAGTATCGCCAAGCCCTCGCCGATGCGCTCGGATTGCATCAGTGCCACAGCTTGCCAAAAGCGCATCTCCGGATTATCAGCGCATAGAAACGCTGCCCGCTCGAACTCGGCGTTCATCGCGCTCGAATCGCCACGCGCGAGCGCAGCCTGCGCCAGCCGCAGGTGGTCATAAGCGCGGCTGACGCCAACCAGGCGCTTGAGTTCGGCGAGCGGTTCACGCGCGTCGTCGACCCGAATATCAAAGACCTTGTCGGACCCTGGCCGCCCGGAGGATTTTGCCGCGACAATCAGCAGCGCCGCCGACTGGCGCCCACGGATATCGCCGCCCTCAACCTCTGCCGCGTCGAGTGCGGCAAGCAAACGATCCACCAATTCGCCCCGCGTCGAGCAATAAGCCTCGGCCATCGCCGCCCACACCGTATTGCGTAACATCATATTGGCTTGCACCGAAAAGCCGTCGCCGATTATATGTCCTGCCTCCGCAATGGTTGACGAGCCAGTGTGCGCACTGGCGCGGCCTTCGCTATCGACCATCGCAACCTGGCGGACATCGCGGCCGGGGTCAGCAGCACTCAGCTTCTCGAGTGTCTCAGGCGCACTGCTGCCCGCGCGCATCAGCTCAAGCCCGCGCGCACCGTATGCGGGATCGGCCATGGCCTGGGTTGCAACCACGCCAACGCCAGCCTCTGCCCAGGTGACCACGCCGCCTACGCAAAAGTAGTGAGACTGGACGGCCACACCCAGCTCTCCTGTGGCTGGGTCCCGGGCGGCAATCGAATAGGTATGACACACCGGCTGACAGGGAACGCTTGGTCGTTCATGAAGCCTCATATCATTTACCTCTCCTGGTGAAGCGGAAAAATTTAATCGAGAGTGAACACAACCATGTTTGACGGTTACAGGTTTATCGACAGTGGCGGAAATGTTTAAGCTGGTTGCCCGGCAGCAGCCTGCTTTGTCATATATGAAGGCGCTTGCATGCAAGACTTCGAACTGAAAGCTGCGATGGTGCACTGATACAATCGAGGGCAGCTCACAGGCGAGGTTTCGAGGGGAGACTCATTCATGCCGATTAAGCCACCGACGATTGACGACCTGGCTCGTATCGCGCGCGGTTTGCACCTGGACCTTTCCTCCTCAGACCTGGAAAGCTTCCGGCTATTGCTGCAACCATCCGTACATGCGTACGCCCGGCTGGACCAACTCGAAGAGCCCGCGCCAATCATCAAGTATCCTCGCGGCCGCGGACAGCATCCGGTGCCCGAACAAAATCCACTCAACGGATGGTGCTGGCGCTGTGAAATTCGTGGTGCGCCTGAAGGCCCGCTCAAGGGCAAGACCGTCGCCATCAAGGATAATGTCGCGGTTGCCGGAATTCCTATGATGAACGGGACGATGCTGCTCGAAGGGTTCGTTGCGACCATCGACGCCACTGTCGTCACACGAATACTCGACGCCGGCGGCAGCATTTTAGGCAAGTCGGTGTGCGAGAGCCTGTGTTTTTCCGGCGGCAGTCATACTTCCGACAATGGTCCGGTCAGAAATCCGCATGACCGTTCCCGTTCGACCGGCGGATCATCCAGCGGCAGCGGCGCGTTGGTGGCTTCGGGTGCGGCATCGGCGGCGATCAGGGTGGGTCCATTCGTATTCCCAGCTCTTGGTGTGGCATTTATGGGCTTAAGCCAACCTACGGGCTGGTGCCTTACACTGGGGCATTCCCTATCGAACTTACGCTTGACCATCTTGGACCGATGGCGCGCAGCGCCGCTGATTGCGCGCTGATGCTGGAAGCCATCGCAGGTCCCGACGGGCTCGATCCTCGTCAGCGCGCCGATCTCACCGCGCAACCGTACTCAAAGATGCTCAGCGCTGACGTGCGCGGCTTGCAGTTCGCGCTGGTGCGCGAAGGTTTTGGAATTCCGGGCTACTCCGAAAAGGATGTAGACGATTGCGTGATTGCGGCGGCACGGTCGTGCGAGAAACTCGGCGCACAAGTCAGCGAGGTTTCGATCCCGTGGCATCGTGACGGCGGCGCTCTGTGGAACGCGATCGGTTGTGAAGGTGCACTCACTACGATGCTTGAAGGCAGCGGCTTCGGCAATAACTGGAAAGGCTATTATCCGGTCCCAATGTTGGACGCATTGGCGCGCGGCCTCACGGAGCGCCCAGGCGGTCTCTCCGAAACCAGCAAGATGTTCCTGATGCTAGGCCAATACATGCGTGAGCAGTACCACGGCCGTTACTATGCCAAAGCCCGGAATCTCGCGCGCTCGCTGACCGCGGCCTACGATTCTGCGCTCAAGGAAGCTGATTTGCTGGTAATGCCAACGACGCCAATGAAGGCGACCTTGCTGCCGGCCGCCGGCTGTACGCGCGAAGAATACGTCGAGCGTGCTACCAATATGGGAGCCAACACCGGGCAGTTCGACGTGACAGGCCATCCCGCGATGAACGTTCCCTGCGGAATCTCAGAGGGGCTGCCGGTCGGCATGATGCTGGTCGGACGGCTAGGCGACGATGCGACCGTATTGCGCGCCGCCGACGCGTGGCAGCGCAATTTCGGGCGCTGATTTGCGCACGGGCCCGGCTGGCGAATCCTCCCAGCAAGAAGCGCTGTTTGTCGGGTCAGTTTCGCATACTGCCCCGGCGGGTTTGGTAAGAAAATGGTGATCGTCCTTATGGGAGTGGCGGGAAGCGGAAAAACGTCCGTTGGCGAAGCCCTTGTGCGCCGTCTGGGATGGCCGTTTCACGATGCGGACGATTTCCATTCAGCACCCAATCGCGAAAAGATGCGGCGCGGAATTCCGCTCGATGATGACGATCGGCGTCCCTGGCTTGAAGCAATTCGCGCTTCGATCTCTCAATCGGTTAGCCGAAGCGAAAATGCGATCTACGCTTGCTCCGCGCTAAAACGAGCATATCGTCAATTGTTGGCTGCCGATATTGAAGAGGTCAAATTCGTCTATTTGAAAGGATCGCCTGAACTAATTGCGGAACGTTTGGCCGGTCGGCGAGGACATTTTTTCGACCCCGCACTGCTGCAAACGCAATTCAACGACCTCGAAGAACCTCACGGCGCGCTGCAGGTCAATATCTCATCTCCGCCAGAGACCATCGCAGATTCCATCATCGCGTGTATCGGCCTCCGGCAGGGGATGGTCGGGGGTTAACACTCAGCGTAAAAGCTGACCCGGTGATTGCTGAAAGGCCCTTTATTTCTTCTCCGGCTCCCACATACGTTGCCACGCGCGGACGCCGTCGCTCAAGATTTTTTGCACGTTTTGGGCCTGTTTGCGAGCTTCTTCGCTCCAATTACCACTGGCGAAAGCCTCGGTGGCTTTGCGCCAGTTCTCGGCCAACGCATCCATTGGATTCGACCGCGTGGCGGAAGGGTTGCCGGTGGCAGTGCGGCGAACTTCGCGTTCCCAGAACTCGTAGGCTTGTTCGATCGCGGTAATCATACCGTCTTTGCTCATCCGCGCGACTCGCAGCCAATTTTCGATCAGCCGGTCGCGGTCGCCACCGCCCGCTTGAGCGGCAATATTTTGGAGCGCCTTGCTCACGGCCGCGATTGCTTCTGCATAAGCCTCGCTTGCCTTGCGGATCGCTTCGCCTATATCTGAAAGATTATCGGCCATTTTTTCACCAATTTGGGTTTGTGCAGCCGGGGAGTCGGCCCCTGCGGTTTTCTTCATCATGCCTAGAGATCAACCGGCAATTCCAAAAACTCCTGATAGACGAAATCGCGATGCGCCAGCAGTTGCGGACTGGCCGCAGCCGATACCGCGGCATCCGTACAGGTGTACATCCTCCGAAAGCCGGGGCTCATCTTGCACAATTCGTCGGGCAGCGGCTGAATCAGCGCGGCGAAAGCCGCCCAATAAATATCGAGCGCCGAAAGACGCTTGCCAATAAAAAACCGGCTCCCGCTGCTCTGCTGCGAGTCGAGCTGCGCACTCAGCGCTCGTAATATTTCAGCTACCCGCCTCGGCGCGGCTTCGGCGGGCGTGGGCGCGTAGCCGTATTTTCTACCGAGGAAGCCGGCGCCCGACTTCGCCGCCTCGGGTGTTTTCGGATTCGATAACGTCGCATGCAGCATCATCAGCCGCCGCGACCAGCCGAAGCCGTTCTCGCCGCATAGTTCATTGGCGAGCCCGAGCATCAAGGCGCGCTGTTCGATAGTGTCCGGAATCAACGGTGGATCGGGCGCCAGCCGCTCGGCCAGATAGAGCTGATCATTCCAGAGACTGCGCGGACGTTCATTTTCATAGACGAAGACCGGCGCGGTCGTTTGTGCGCTCCATTGAAGCAGCGGCAGATTGTCGCCGCCGAGTTCCTGACGCACTTTTGTATAGGGGAGCTTCTTGACGAAGAGAATGCCTTTGGCCGCTTCACTCCAAGGTCCGGGAACGCCGGGCGAAAGCACCACCCGAAGGCCGTTCATGGCGACCGCCTGTTCGACTTCCACGTACTGCGCCACCGCATTTACCTCCGCGTCCAGTAGAACAAGTCTTAATTAATTTGTACCGTGCGTGCCAGTCGTTCCTTTCTGTCTTCGCTCCGGCGACACTTCCCGGGAAGGCAACCTGTCCGGGATTGCGCGGTTGCAAGTCGTCGATCGTCCACTAGCGGCGGATGCTGAGCTTTCGCCGCTGGGCCGTTATTAATGCTGCGGGATGAGCTGCCCGTGTACTGTAAAGTGTTATCGAGTGGCAAGCGCGCTTTTGACGTCACTTTTAAACGCGGAGGAGTCTGCATGCAGATAAAGACATTCGGTCTGAACGTTTGCTACCCGGGTAAGGTGGCCGGGCAGCCGATCGGTGCAGATCGACACCGGCAATATCGCTGAAGACTCCGTGGCAGCCTCGAAGCTGTTCGAACGGCATCCGCCGTCGAGTTCGGACGGCATATGCCGTATTTGTCGTTAAGCGATCAACCGACCGAGAAGCGACGGTGAGAAGCGCAGCTACTACGTCTGTGCTTAAGCAGCTGCTTACCCTATTCCCCTCGCTTCTCGGAGTCGCTTGGCGGCGGTCAAGGGGTGTAGGTAATCGTGGAATGGCGCTCGACGGTTCCATTATCGTTCGTGGTGGTCGTAGTGCTAGTCGAACTCTCCGGCGGGGCTTCAACCGCAGGAGTCGGCGTCTCCCGAACTTCTCGACTATACGAAAAGCATCCGGCGAGCAACCCGCTTACCATTACTGTCATGGCGATATACCCGATGCGTCTTATCATGTGCATTCTTAAACTGCTCCTTGGAAGATTCAGTCGCGCTCGAGCCGCAGGCTTGGTCAGCCAGTGGTATTTAGCTTGGAGCAGCTTTTGTGCCGGGCATCAGATAAACAATGCTTGCAACTATTAGTGCTAACTAGCGCCGGCTGTGTATTTGACAGCGGTATGCACGGAAAAGATATCAGACCAGACGCGGTAGCACTTTGTCGGTAAAAGCGAGAAAAGTCTCATGGCTGAGCGGGGCGCCGATCAGATAATCCAGATGCACCTCGTTGTGTAACCGCGCTATTTGGTCGGCGACGCGCTCGGCGGTCCCATGGATAACGACCGAATCGATATAACGTTGTAGCGGGTCGGCGCCGCCGAATCCGAGCTGCGTCGGGTTAACATAAGTCTTCAACAGCCACTTTGCGCCATCCCTCCCGATTTCGGCAGCTTCGGCATCAGTGCGCGCAATTGCGAGCAGACGGGCGGTTGGAATTTCGCGCTCGCCAATCGTATAGCCGTACTCGCTCAGCCAGTCGCGATAGCGTTCCCATTGCTGGCCGATTTCCACGTGCGTTCCATGAGGGCCAATGAGAATTGAATAACCAGCCGAAGCTGCCCATTTAGTCGCTTCGGGGGAACCGGCTGCCACCCACATCGGCGGATGCGGCTGTTGCAGCGGCTTGGGCAGGACTTCGACGTTATCGAAGGAAAAGAAGTGACCGTTGTAAGTGAGGCGGTCGCTGGCCCAGGCGCGCATCACCACGTCGACGGCTTCGCGAAAACGCGCCTGACTCTCACTAACCGGAACGTTGAAGATTCGGAATTCGCGTTCATCAAAGCCGCGCCCTGCGCCCCAATTCACCCGGCCGCTGGACAGGATGTCGAGCAGCGCGATTTCCTCGGCCAGTCTCAACGGATGATAAAATGCCGCGAGCGTTACCCCCGCGCCGATTCGCAGCCGCCGGGTGCGCGCCGCCACGTGCGCGCCCATTACCGGGATTGACGGGCATACGCTGTAGTCGCTGAAATGATGTTCGGTCAGCCAGACCGCGTCATAGCCGCCGCCGTCCATGATCTCGATACGCTGCAGAGCGCGCTCATAGACAGTTGGCAGGGGAACTCGCCGCTCGGGCCAACTGAAGAATTGCAGGATTCCAAACTTCATTTATCTCAGCGACCTCTTCTAATCAGTCCTGGCGGACTCGCTGGCTCGCATCAGCCGAAACGGCAGCGCTTTAATGGCCCCGCTCCGCTTTCCTACTCTAGCGGCTTTGCCATCGTGGCGGCCTTTTCTCAGTGAATGCGATTGCACCTTCGCGTGCATCGTCGGTTTTCTGCAGCCATTCATACAGCTCGCGTTCGAGTTTGAGGCCGTCGCCGAGCGGCATGTCCAATCCGCGCAGCGCCGCCTGTTTGATCCGTTGCACCGCGAGCGGCGCGCTTTTGCAAATCTCGGCGGCGATCTCTGCACATTTGCCGATCAACTGATTCATCGGCACCACATAGTCAACGAGTCCCAGACGCAATGCTTCGGCGGCGCCGATTCGGTTGCCCGTATAGAGCAGTTCGAGCGCACGCCCAAGCGGGATCAACCTCGGTAATCGCTGAGTGCCACCCCCGCCGGGGAGCCATCCGAGGCGGACTTCTCCCAAGCCGAACTGGGCATGCTCGGCGGCAACTCGAATATCGCAGGCGAGCGCTTGCTCGAGTCCGCCGCCATTAGCATGACCGTTAATCGCGGCGATGATCGGTTTGTACAAATCGAACATTACGGCAAACGGAGCATTATGCGGTTCGACGCCAGGGCGCTCGACATAATTGGCTTTGACGTCGCTGCCGGCACAAAACGCCCGTTCGCCGGTACCGGTGAGGATAGCGACGCGCAACCCGGGATCGTCCCGGAATTGCCGCCAGTAGTCAGCAAGCAGGCCGTAGGTCTCGAAATCGCACGCATTGAGCCGTTCCGGCCGGTTGATCGTTACGTAGGCGACCGGCCCTTTTTTTTCGAAGATGACTTTCATCGCGAGCCTTTCCTATTCAGCACATTCGTGCGGGCCTCTGAACATAGTCTCAATGCAGATTCTAGTTCCTCCGCCCTCAAGGGAACAGCGTATATAGCTCAATACCTACGTATGCAGAAACCAGATGTCTTGAAACAATTTTAGTTCTCATCGAGCAACGGCAGGCCCTGGCGTTGACGCCGTTCCTGCAGCCAACCGTAATCATCTGGGTGATATTCGTTTGCTCGTTGAGCGCCTTTGTGGAAAGGCGTCTAAGGTTTAGGGCTGGTCAAGAATGAGAACTTCAGATTGATGGCTTGCTGTGTCGAGCCGCACAAGGTAGGCCGGCAAACCGCTGTCTTTGAGCGCCACCTTGGTGCGCCCGTTGCAACGACATCGCGCGACCAGGCCATCGTTGACACGTGCAAAGCGATCGAGATTTAGCGCAGCGTTAGCGAGTTGATCGTCGCTCACCCATAGCCCGACCGTGCGCTTGCCGATTTCAACATTGGACACCATCAGGTTGCCATCGACGGTCATGTTTTCTTCGATCCAACGGTGAAATTGCCGCTGGCTCATATTCTGCTGGTGCCGGAATTGACGCGCCACCTGCGAAATCGTAGGCCGAAGCGCACCCCGGCCTGGAGTGGCTTCCCGATTGACAATGGTCCAGACTTGGCTGGTCCAGCCGGAAGCTAGACGTGGGCTGCTACCGGGCAATGCGCGATAGCGAAGAATCGCGTCATCGGCGCGGGCAATATCCTGTTGTGCCAGCGCTGTGTTAATCGTTTCGGATAAAGCCTCGCGCTGCTTGCGCGCAACGTCGGCGAAGATCCGGCCACTTTCACTGTCAGGCAGATTGAGCGCGGCGGCGCAGCTACTAAGCTGACGCGCCAGCGGATAGGTGGGGGCACCGATTTGGTACTCGGTACGGCATAATCCGTCCATCACCAGGCGCCTTTGGCGTGGCGAGAGTTTCTCGGGTTTGGTTGCCGCTGCGGCAAGGTACTGATGGGCGGCGGCGTAATTACCGGCGGCGATTTGATGCCGGGCACCAGCGATCGAGAGGTCGGTACATCCGGCAAAAAATCCGGCCGCGCACAGCATCGCTGCCGCTGCAAGTCGAAGCGTCATTCTGGCGTTGGAACCAGCAAGCCAAATGCGTAATAAACTCGCGACATCAAATATGACGGCAATCAATCCAATCATCCATTGTCTCTCCGACGCCGGCTGCGACCCGCCAGGCGTGCGCGCGATGACGCTCTCTCAGATCGTCGGGCGGGTAGCCATCCTCGGCATCCGGCTTACGGACTCGGCCGAGCACCTGCTTGTTACTATAGCCCACGAGTGCAATCAACATACACAATCAAAAAGGGGCAGGGTTGCACTCTCGGCGCTATTTTTATGCTCCTCGCCGACTCGTTTGCTCGCTGCGGCTCCGGCTCCGCTAGTGTCTGCTATATGGTAGACACGATGAAATCGGTCACCGATCAAGAGCAGCCCGCAGCTGCGCGACATGTTCACCAAACCGTCGTCCCGATGCTTGAGGCTGCGGACGCTGTCGTTTACGCGATGGTCGGGGTGGTCTTCTTTGTGGCGGCGCTCGGAATGCTCGGATATACCGTTGTCGCTTTCCCCGCCAACCTCCGCGACACCGGTTTTGGCCTGGCAGTCGTCACTCTGGTCAATGACCTGCTGCTGGTCATGATTATCATGGAAGTGCTGCGGACAGTTCTGTCGTATCTCCAGGAGCGCGGCTCGTCACTACAGCCGTTCCTATTCATCGCAGCGATTTCTGCGACTCGCCGCATCCTGGCGATCGGCGCGCAGATGAGTGTGGCGGGCGAAAACATCGCTGCTGACAGATTCCAGAAGGCCATGCTCGACCTTGGCGCGAACGCGGGCGCGATACTAGCAATCGCGGCCGCGCTCTATTTGCTGCGGCGCCGTCCGGGGAGCGATGAAAACGAGAACTCCGATTGACAATTCTCCTGGCGCCGCAGCGGAGCGGATAAAGTCAACAACCACCGAGTTAAGTGTCTGCGACCCGCAGCAAAGATTAAGACGAAGCGTCAGTCCGGCGCAGTAGCAGCAAGCGGCCGCTGCCGTCCAACTCAGTTGGATTGCCGCGCAACGCGACACGGTAGTGCAGGCGGAAGTTTGCCGGCATCAGCGGCCATTGTTCCTCCGACCCAACGATCAGCTCGGGGTAATCGTGTGCTGAGATAAATTTCACGTCGCGTCTGCTATAAAAAACGAAGGCATAATCGAGGCTGCCGAAGTAGTAAATGGTCCGTGGGCCCGCACGTTCGCCCGCCTGTATGGCAAAGTCTTTAGGCGACAGCGTGTTCGCAATTGCCGGTTCGATAACCAGGTTCACTGCCAGCGTAATCGCCACCGTACCAGCGGCGATTCCTGCAACAATCCGCTCTATCGACGGGCGCGAAACCAGCATGCAAGCACCCAGGATAATAGTTGCAGGCGGGATGACAACCATGGCTAACCAATGCTCACTCGCGGCAGTGCGTAGCGCGATAGGCAATTCCGTCACCAGGATACCGAACCGCGCCAGCATCCAGCGCAGCGGCGCCGGCCAATAAAAGAGTATGGCGCAGCCGATAACGGCGGCAGCGCCTGTTGCGATGAAAAATGCGCCGCCGAATCGGCCGACTACGCTGGTCCAGCGTTGCAGTGCCGGAGACGGGAACTGGTATGTTTCGCGGAGTAGTAGCGCGACGATCGCACTCAGTGCGGGGTAGAGTGCAAGCAGGTAAACGCCCCGTTTACTGTGCGGCAGATTGTAGAACACCAGAACCGTGAAGAACCACACCAGCAGATAGCCAAAGCGCGCGTCAATCTTAGGCGGCTGCTTCCAAGATTGTAACGCTGCGAGCGCTGCGACAGGCGACCATGGCATAAAGCCGGCGATCAGCGCTCCCTCCATATAATAAAAAGGATGCGCATGGCCCTCGTTGAAGCCGTGTCGCGCGAATAATCGGTAAAGGTTTTCCTCCAGCAGTTGCTTGTGGATGAATGCAGTCCCACCGCTAATGGTCGCCGCGAGATACCAACCGCCGCCGATTGCCCCGACGATTAAAGCGCCCTGCCCCAGCCTGAGTGTGCGCAACAGCTCCATCCGCCCTGTCAATGCTATCCATATAACCGTTACCAATATCGGAACGGCCAGGCCGACAGGCCCCTTGCTCAACAGCGCGCCCGCGACAGCTAGATAAAGCGGTGCGGTTCGCTTACTCAATCCTTCAGCAATGGCGAGGAAATGGAATAGTGCCGTCTCCAGAAAGAAGGTCAAGGTCATGTCGACACGCGCGCCGCCCGCCTGCAAGTATTGGCAGCTTGTGCCGAGGAGTAGCGCAGCGATTAGAGCCGAACGTTCATCGAAGAGTCGCCGCACATAACAATAGCAAACGACTAATCCGAGAATTGCGAAAATCGCGGACGGCAGCCGTACCGTCCATTCATTGACCTGTCCGGCTGCGAGCGACACCAGTGCGGCCAGCCAATGCATCATCAGCGGTTTGGATGGCACCTCGACCCCGGCACGCATCGGCAGAATGACGCCGCCGCCATGCGCAATATCGAAAACGGTTACTGCTTCGCGCGGCTCGCCCTTGGTATAAAGGGGATAATTGCCGAGATTTACAATGAAGAGCAGCGCGCCGCAGGCGCACAGGAGCGGAATTGCGATGCGTGGCGGCGCCAGACGCTCGAGTAAGCCTGGCGGCTGACCCACGGCCAAATCAGCCATGCCTTCCATGTCGGTTGCGTTCAGCATTGAGGCATTCGATCGGAGAATGCAGCGCCGGTTTGCGGCGAAGCGATTGCGGTGCTTCCCCTTGGGTGGTTCCTTTTCATCTGTTCGGTTAAGCGACTAACATAGCGGCCTTAGCGCGCAGATGCAGCCGACCTGGCCGAGGAATCCAATGGCCGCCACAATCATGCCGCCAGCTCATAAATCGCCTGATGCAATTGCGGCCGGACTCCTCTTTGCGATCAGCAATGTAACGATCAGCGCGCTGCAACCAGTAATAACCCGTTACGCGGCGCTCAGGATCGATCCGCTGCTATTTTGCGCCTCGTCCGTAATGATCGCGGCCGGATGCGCCGCGACGATGCTCACCTGCACCGGCGAGATAGGTGTGCTGTTTGAGCTTCGCTATCTGCCGCGCCTGTTTGCGATTTCAATGGCTGGGACAGTCGCTACTACGCTTGCGTTGATTTATGGGCTGAGAAAGATCGATGCCGTCGCGGGAGTAATCCTGCTGGAGATTGAGCCGGTCTATTCGCTTATCCTCGCGACCGCATTCCTGAAGGAACGGCCATCCAGTCGGCAATTGCTTGCGACCGTTATCATTCTTACGGCGATCGGCTATGTGTTCGGTGGCGGCGGCGCATTCAGGCCCTTCTACGCCGTTCTGCTGATTCTGCTCACGCCATTTTTTTGGCAAAGCTCGCATGTGCTGTCGCTCAAGGTAATGCCCCCATTGACGCCAAGCGTTATAACTGGGGCCCGGTATGTATACGCGGCCATTGCCCTGCTGGCGATTCTGCTTGGCCGCGAGCATAGTTCCCTCGCGGTACCTGCCGTGCCCGGGGTTGTCGTTCCGGCCGTGTTTACCGGCGCCTTTGTGTATTTCATGGGATCATTTACGTGGTACGGTGCGATAAGCAGATTGTCGCTAGCGTGGACCACGGCGCTGGTCATTCCGGCTGTGCCGATAGTCTCTTTGGTTTTCGCAATGATCTTTCTCGGCGAACGCCCGAGCGCCCACGAACTCGCCGGGATAGCATCCGCGGTTATCGGAATATTGGCGCTGGTTCTTGGCTCTGATGCACGGCGCTATGTCGTCCCGGCGCCGGGAATCTACGAATAGAACCCCGCTCGCTTTGCTCGATAGCATTTGGGAGCCGGCTGGGGAGTTGACTTGCCCTTAGGTACTGGTCTTTGATTGCGGCGAACAGAGCGCAAGGTATAGCGCCTTGTGCCGCAAATTGCGGAGAATCGACGATGGCTCGATTGGTTAGACACGAGGAAATGGGTCCTTACGAGATTCCGGAAGGAACCGAGCTACCGGTATGGGTATGCGGATGTGGATTGTCGAAGAATAAACCTTATTGCGATGGCTCTCATCAGAAATGTCGCGATGAAATGAAAGGGGAGGTTTACAGCTATACCGAAGGTGGCCGCGCGCCAGTACCTAAAGCTTAGGAGTTGCGTTCTTTCGCGTCGGGAAGCTATGGCGCGCTCAGCGAAACTTCGGCGCAGAGCTGATGCCACTGGTGAAGAGCGGCGGGACGGGCAAGCTTCGTCCCGCCACTGTTTATGACGCTCCTCAGGAGCGGTGAAAAAATACCGCTATTACAAAAAGCGCGAAGATAATTCGATACCAGACAAACGCCTCATAGCTGCGTGTGCGCACGAACCGAATCAATGCCGCGATCGCGAGTAGGCCGAACACTGCCGCGGCCGCGAAGCCAATCCAAATATCGTGCGGGATTCCGTTAGCTATGAGGTGGCGGCCTTCCACCAGGCCCGCCCCGGCGATGATCGGTGTAGCCATGAGAAAGGAGAAATTTGCCGCATCTTCGCGTTTAAGGCGCACGATACGCGCCGCAGTTATAGTCGATCCTGAGCGGGAGACGCCTGGGACAATAGCGAACGCCTGACTCAACCCGATCAGGAGCGCATCGAGGTAGGTCATCTCCTCCATCGATCGCCATTGTGGTTCGATGCGGTCGAAAAGCCATAGGGCGAAGCCCAAGAGCGCCAGGGCCGCGGCGATCAACAAAGGCGAACGAAAAATAGTCTCAGCCTGTTTCTCAAATATAAATCCGATAATCGCTCCCGGAATTGACGCAGTCACGAGCAGCCACAATAATCGCCGCTTCGGCCTGTCACCGTTCACCAGCGATGCACCCATTGCGACCCAGTAGCGCCAATAGTAGATCAAGAGCGCCATTAGCGTTCCAATATGGAGCGCCACATCGAACGCCAATCCCTGGTCGCGCCAGCTTAGCAGCCACGGCACTAGTACCAGATGGGCCGAACTCGATACCGGCAGGAACTCAGTCAAGCCTTGAACCGTGCCTAAAACGAATGCCTGAAATTGTTGGGCCATCGCGTGATTATCACCGGCCAAGCTCAAGAAGGGCTGTCCAAATCTTCCGTATTTTTAAGGTCACAGCAATTTTTCCGCTAAAACACTTCAATGGCGTCTATACATTGCTTTATATATCTTACCTGTTGAAATTGCATTCAACCTCGGGCCTCGTTGGTCAAATGATGAAAAAATAGTCTTCATATGCCTAATGCTTAAACTAGATACATCGTGGTGAAAGAGCTTGGCAGAAGCAAGCAAGGTCAATAAGATTAAACCGAACACGTAGATCGGAATGCCCATCATTGTACCCGGCGAAGTTAATCAGGAGGCTCCGCCCACTCTATGGCTCGAAGCTCCAGAACCAAGGTAGTGCCGTTAAGAGATTCCAGTGCAGTCGAGAGCGAGGCTGATGTGCCTGCTGACGCGACCGGCTCAGCGAGGCAGCACGACGAGCCCCGGCGGTTCCCCTTGGTCACAACTTTGCCGCGTTTACCAGTGATGATCCCTGATGAGATTCTGGATTATTATGGCTGGGTGTTCTGCCAGGGCGGTTTCTTGAATCTCCACATGACCTTCGAACAGTTCCTGGCCGTGGTAGCAGCGGTAAGTCCTTCGGGCCTCTGCCCTGAGTACGACGATTCGAGCCGACTAAACTAGGCACATAACAGTTGGCGGTTCTGTGAGCGAGCTGCTGGCGCCTAGTTTGGCTCGACAAGTCGAAGGGGCAACTCCTCCTTACGGGGCCGGTGGCGGCTTTAGCAAACTATCCCGGACCCAGACATTTTCGAATGGCGTTACATCCGTGTCCGACTTAAGGCCATTGTCCTGCGCTATTTGGTGCCAGTTATCGGCGTTGCCCGTGACGCGTCGTGCAATTGCCTTAAGATCCTCATTAGGCAGCAGCGTAAAATTGACGCCTCCCGAGCTTGGCAATCCAGATTTTGGCGGAAATCTCGACGCCAGCTCGTCAATTTCTTTGAACAGCGCGAAGCGGTTGCTAGCTTTATAGGTTGCCAGTTGCTCGTCCGGAATACCTTCAGTCCGAACATTGACAATGATCTTGCTACGATGAGTGGTTTCGGTCACAGCCTGGATTTCGTAACGGTAGCGGGGACTTTCGCCGATTACCAACGGGAACCACCTGGTCGGTGTATTGATATCAGCCGGCCGCCAGCTTGTAACGATCGAATTGTCAGGCTGTACTTCGAACAGAATGCCGTCGCCGCGCAACGCATCCTCGGTCAACTGCAACGCATCGGCCACCGGGTAATCGACGACATGCTCCTCGCCCAGAGCGGTGTCGGCAGCCGCGAAATGATCGGTGTAATGTTTGTAGCCGACATAACATCCGGCGCCGGCCGACAAGATACAAACAACAGCCGCCAGTAGCCAGAACAACCAAGACTTCCGCCGCATGCTCACCGCAGCACCAAAAAACCATGTGCAATTTGGGCAGCGCAAGTGCTGGATGCAGAATCTTTTGGCGGAGTCGCAAGGCCGAAACTATCGAGACCCCTTCGAGCTGGCAGAAGCACGATCACAAGCATTAGAGTGCGCGGCAATGGGGAAGGGCGGCACGAGTTAATCAGCATGAGTGAAATTGCCAATCGATATGTCGTCGCAGTGGTTGGAGCCGCAACGGCGGGCTCGGAGATAGCGCGGGTTCTAGCGGTTCGCGGCGTTCGGGTTATTGTCATTGAGCAAAACCCGCGCCCATATGGCAAAATCGAGGACGGGCTGCCGCGATGGCACGTAAAGCAACGTAAGGATGAGTATGAGGAGATCAATAGACGACTCGATCATCCGAGTATCGATTATCTGCCACTGACCCGAATTGGCCGGGACATCTCTTTCGACGAGTTGCGCACCGGCTGGGGATTAAGCGCGATTGTCCTCACCCATGGCGCCTGGCGCGACCGCCCATTCCCAGTCGAGCATGCCGACGAATTCGTGGATCGTGGGCTCATTTACCAGAATCCGCTGATTTATTGGTTTAACCACTATCCGGAAAAATCTTACGCCGGACCGCGCTACGTGCCGAGCCCAGGCGCAATTGTGGTTGGCGGGGGCCTCGCCTCGCTTGACGTGGTCAAGGTGCTGCAGATCGAAACGACCCTCGGCGCTTTGCGCACGCGAGGTATCGCGGAGGAGATGATCCGGCTTGAGCGTGAAGGAATCGCACCGGTGCTGAAAACCTATCAGCTCGATTGGCAGCAACTGGGCATTTCACCGTGCAAGCTATACTATCGTCGCCGCGTGCTCGACATGCCGCTGTCCGATGTGGCTCCTGATGCGCCGCCTAAGCGGGCCGAAGCGATGCGCCAAGCGCGGATCAAGATTCTCGACAAGGCGCGCCGCAAATATCTGTTCGATTTCGAGGAACGGCGCGTGCCGAGTGGGCTCATCGTAAGCGATGCGCGCCTGGTGGGAGTTCAAATGAGTCGAACTGAGGTCAACGACGGGCGGGTACGAACACTTTCTGGCACAGAGGAGTCGGTGCACGGCCCATTGACGGTGAGTTCGATCGGCAGCATCCCGGAACCGATTCCCGGTATCCCGCAGCGCGGCGAGGTCTATGAGTATGCCGACGAAACTGTGGGGCTGTTGATGGAAGGGCGAACGGCGGTTTACGCAGCCGGCAACGTGCTCACCGGCAAGGGGAACATCAAAGATTCGCTCGAGAGCGGCACCGCCGTAGGGACGCACGTTGCTGAGGCCTATCTCGGAGTGGCCGATGACGGTAGCCGCGCTTCATTGGCCGACAGCGCACGTCAGCTCGCGCATCACGAGGCTGAGCAAATTGCCGCAAATATAGCGCCGCGCACAATGCTACGGCCCGAGGAAGTAAGTGAGATTATGCGTCGGGTACGTGCACGGCAAACCGCAATCGGATATGAGGGCAGCTACCGGCAATGGATCGCGAAGGTGACGCCGCCTGATCTGCAATAGGAGTAGCATTTTTACCTCCGGCCAGCGCCACCGCTAGGCTTGAACCACAGACTGTTCAGCGCGCAAATTTCTGGCCGGACAGCGAAGACAAGCATCATTTCGCATAAGCTAAGCCGTCGAGGTGATATCGCCGTTCACTGATAACGCAACTCGGCTGCAAAATGGGCAGCGCTTCAGGAATTTTGCTTCGTGCAGCGGGCGGCATTAGGTTGATTAGGTGGCATCAGGAGTAAATTGCGTGGACGAACTCGAGCGGATCGATCCAGAGATTTATCGGCTGATTAAGCAGGAAGAGACCTATCAGATCGAATCCGTCCGCCTCATCCCGTCGGAGAACTACGTCTCCAAAGCCGTGTTGGAGGCGACCGGATCCGTGCTGGCCAACAAATACTCAGAAGGTTATGCCGGACGCCGTTATTATGAAGGCCAGCGGTATATCGACCAGATTGAAACGCTCGTGAGCAATCGTGCGAAGAGCCTGTTCGGCGCGGAGCATGCGAATGTCCAGCCTTATTCCGGCTCGCCAGCCAACCTTGCGGTGTATTTTGCATTGCTCAAGCCGGGGGACGGGCTGATGGGTTTAGGCCTGCCGCAAGGCGGCCATTTGACCCACGGTTGGACTGTCAGTATTTCCGGCAAGATCTGGCGCCCGATTCATTACTCCGTTGACCGCGCATCGCACCGGATCGACTACGATGCAGTGCGGCAGCTCGCACGCGCAGAACGGCCGAAGATGATCGTCGCCGGCGCGACGGCTTATCCACGCCAATTCGATTTCAAGATTTTCAGCGAAATCGCCCGCGAAGTCGGTGCTTACCTGCTCGCCGATATCTCACATATCGCCGGTCTGGTAGTTGCCGGCGTACATCCTGATCCGGTGCCCTATGCTGACGTCGTTATGACTACTACGCATAAAACCTTGCGCGGGCCGCGCGGTGCAATGATCCTGTGCCGCAAGGAATTAGCCCCGCAAATCGATAAGGCGGTTTTCCCTGGTCTTCAGGGCGGACCGCACAATCACACCACTGCCGCAATCGGGGTCGCGCTGAAAGAGGCTGCCGCACCCGAGTTCAAGGATTACGGCCGCCAGATTGTACGAAACGCCAAGGCATTGGCCGAGGAGCTTCTCAGCCGAGGCTTTCAACTCGTCTCGGGTGGCACCGACAATCATCTGATCGTGGTCGATCTGACAAACAAGAAGGCAATTGGTAAGAAAGCCGCGCAGGCCCTCGACCACGCCGGTATCATCTGCAATTACAATACGGTTCCCTTCGACCCAAGAAAGCCCTTCAGCCCCAGCGGAATTCGCCTCGGCACCCCGGCGGTGACCTCCCGCGGGATGAGGGAGCCTGAGATGCGGCAGATTGGCGCTTGGCTCGATACGGTGGTTGCAAATATTGACGACGAAGGAGTGATCGCGCGAATAGCCGGGGAGGTTCGCGAATTCAGCCGCCAATTCCCCGCGCCCGGTTTGGTTCAATAGCTCGTGAACTGACGAACTATTTTGTCTCCCCGTCGAGCGCCGCTTTCGGTTCTAACTATTTCGCTAAACGCTGCGTATGGGTACTTACCATGATTAGCGTCGACGAAGCTCTCAAGATCGTGCTCGGCAACGTAGCCCCCCTCGGCGTGGAACGTGCCTCGATAGTCGACAGCTTGGGACGTGTGCTTGCGGAAGAGATCCATTCTCCACGCGATGTTCCCGGATTCGACAACTCGGCGATGGATGGATATGCAGTCAGAGCTGGCGATACCGAGGCTGCGAGCGAGTCGCACCCGGTCAGACTGAAAGTGCTCGAAACGGTGGGGGCTGGCATGGTGCCCTCGCAGCGGATCGAAGCCGGTCAGGCGGTGCGCACGATGACCGGCGCGCCAATCGCCGACGGCGCCGACGCAGTCGTACCGGTGGAGCGAACCCGGGGAACGGAAAGCCAAGTCGAGATACTGGCTCCGGCCGAGAAGGGCGCGTTCGTACGTCCGCGCGGCGAAGACCTGAAGCGCGGAGAACTTGTCCTCTCGCCAGGGAAGGCTCTCAGTGCGTCTGACCTCGGCATGCTGGCGTCGCTCAATCGTTCGATGGTGGACGTATATCGGCGGGCCCGCGTCGCGATCGTCGCGACGGGCGACGAACTGGTCGACATCGACACCATTCCTAGTCGAGCGCAGGTGATTAATTCGAGCGCCTATGCCCTCTCGGCGGCGATTCGGGAGGCCGGCGGTGACCCAATTATGCTCAAGGTCGCGCGTGACCATCCCGAAGAAGTGCGCGCTCGTCTGGCCGAAGCATTGGCGTTTGACGTGGTGCTGACCACCGGTGGGGTCTCGGTCGGCCAATTCGATCATGTGAAGGTCGTGCTCGATGAATTGGGACTGCGGCAGCTATTTCACGGCGTTGCACAAAAACCCGGCCGCCCGTTGAAATTCGGCACGATCGGCGGCAGGCCCATTTTCGGATTGCCAGGGAATCCGGTTTCAACAATGGTTTGTTTTTATCTTTACGTGCGTCCTGCGTTGCGCCGGATGATCGGCCGCAGCGATCTAGGTTTGCCGCGCATCACGGCGCGTTGCGCGACTGATATCCCAACCGCAAATAATCTGACCGAATTTGTAAGGGTCACCGTCACTCGGCGCAACGGTGAAGCCTGCGCGACGCCCACGGGGAACCAGAGTTCGGGTGTGCTGAGTTCGCTGTCTCGCGCCCACGGCCTTCTGATTGGCCCGGCCAAAGAGCGCGTGCTGAAGGCCGGTAGTCAGGCCGCGGTATTGCTGCTGGATGTGGGTGCGGCCGCCGATGCCGAAGCGTATTTCGAGGAACGCCTGCGCATCGCGAATTGAATCAGCAAAGTCAGCACGGCACCAAGTACCGCGGAGCCGAATATAATCCACGAGAGCCGCACCATCGGGTGCAGCCATAACGGAACCACCCAAAGCGTGACGGCTGTTTCAAAATTCCCGTTCAGAATGTACCCGATCCAGAGGACGAGAATCAGCACTATCCAGAATCGCGGCCATCTCCAGAACTTCGGCATAGATAAAGAGAGCTTGGATGCGGCGTCGGCCATTGTCAATGTAGCCTGTTCTCGTATAAGCAGATGAGCCTTCGGATCGGACAAGGTTTCGATTTCCATCCCCTGGTCGAGGGACGCCGGTTGGTGCTTGGCGGGGTCGAGATCCAGCATTCGAGTGGATTGCAGGGTCATTCGGATGCCGACGTGGCGGTGCATGCGCTGGCCAACGCAATCCTCGGCGCTGTGGGCGAGGGTGATCTCGGACGCCATTTCCCGGACACCGACGCGCGCTATAAGGATGCCGACAGTATCACTTTGTTATCGTTGATATGGAGGCGGGCGGCTGAGTTGAACTGGGGCCTGGCTAACGCCGATATCACGATTTTTGCTCAGCGACCCAAGCTAGGACCGTATCTTTTCGCAATGCGGGCGAGACTGGCAGCGGTGTTTGGCGTCGATCCATCGCGCCTGAACGTGAAGGCGTCGAATCCCGAAGGCCTGGGCGCCTTGGGCAGAGCAGAAGGCATGGCCGCCGCTGCGATTGTATTGCTGGAAAAATAGCAGGACACGCCTCCCTGTCTGTCGGCAATGCGCGGGCGTCCTGGGTCGCGCCACCGCCTTCTTTTGAAGCCCCGGAATGAGGCCGGCTGCTTATACCAGGTAAGAGTTGGTGGCGCGCAGCGTGCATCTCGACAGGCAGGGACACTGAACTCGGTTTTCTGTCCTCCACCGTCAGCTTAATGCGTTCAGGTAGGCCAACAGTTTCTCCAGCCGTTCTAACGGGTTGAGAAGTTCCAGTAGGGCCTGCTTCGATGCGAGGTCCATTGGCAGCTCACTCGCGATTCTGTCGGCGAGCACTGAGGCGCTGCGCCTGCCCGGCGTTCCAGCCCTCGCGCAGGATCGTTGCCGCCACTGATACCCCCGCGGCGTCGGGGTTGTTGACCCACGCGGAAACTGTCCTGACACGCTCACGGACGAACGCGGCGAGCACCGAGCTAATCAAGCTCTCGAGCCGAGCATCGGAGAAAGCGGGTTCCTCGATCTCCTCGGCTTCTGCCCTGGCAAACTCCTGATCGAAGCTGAAGTGGCTGAGGCGTGTCCGCGTCTTGCCCTCGATAACGGTCTTCAGGGCTCCGTCAGGCAGGCGTAAGGTTTCGGCGATCGCGGCGATCGTACCGACTTCATGCATGTCCGAGCTTGTCAGGTCCGTGACGCGCGCATGCCTACCCCTGGATGGAGGCACTTTGGTCGCGCAGCGAAACAGCCGATCGCATCGGGAGGTTCATGGATGTCAGCACCGCTGTCGGGGGCGCTGAGCTGCGGGTGGTCGAGATGACGGGTGAGCCTGGCGATGTCTTTTTAGTCCACCCGTTAATAGTGCATGCGCCGTCGACGAATTGCGCGGACGTTTCACGAATCGTGCTTTCGAGCTTTGTTTATCGGAACGGCGTCGAGGCGGAAGCACCGCATCAAAACTTGGATGGGCGCGGCTGTTTACAGTCGTAGACGCGCCGATTGCCTCGATGACACCCCAGTGATTAGTTGATTTCTGGCTTGGATTGATTTTGCACAGTCAACGATTGTTCAGCGGCCGAAGGCGGGGAGGAGTGGAGCGGACGAGTGGTGGACGTAGCCCATAGTGGGGCAAGCGGCTGCTTCCCTGAAAATAGGGTTACGTGATTATCTCAGCCGCCCGTGCGAATGCGCGAGTGGCGCGGTCGGTATCGCGCCGGTTTCTTTGCTGGTGCGATTCGTCAACTCCGCTTTGTCTTCCCCCATTGCGCGCCGGACGCCATGCCGGCTGGATGGAAAATGACACGCTTTACAGACCGGGAAATCGAAGAAGTACGCTCGCGGGCCGATGTCGTTGAAGTGATCGGCGCGCACGTGCGGTTGCGGCGTGCAGGGCGCAACTTCGTCGGGCTCTGCCCCTTCCATAATGAAAAAACACCATCATTCTCCGTCAACCCGGAGCGCGGTTTCTTTCATTGCTTTGGCTGTGGCGCAGGGGGCACCGTCTTTGACTTCATGAACAAGATCGAGGGACTGACGTTTCCCGAAGCGCTACAATCGCTGGCCCAGCGTTACGGGATTAGGCTGCCGGAGCGAAGCGCCGATAACCGCGCTGGCCCCACCATAGCCAATGGCGACCGGGCGAGCATGCTCACGGCCAATCAGGTGGCCGCTGAGTTTTACGCGAATGTGTTGTGGAACACCAGCGACGCCGAACTTGCGCGCGACTATCTCAAAACGCGCGGCATCACCAGTGAGACTGCGCGGGCGTTCTTGTTGGGCTTCGCACCGCCGCGAGCGGCCAATGTCACCGCTATTTTGCAAAAGCGCGGATTACTCGAACCGGCACTAAAGTTGGGACTAGCGAAAAAGGACGAGAGCGGAGCGGCCTATGATATGTTCCGAGCCCGCCTGATGTTCCCGATTCGAGATGCGCAAGGGCGGGTAATCGCATTCGGCGGGCGCGTACTCGACAATCGCCTGCCCAAATACATCAATTCGGCCGAATCGCCACTATACTCCAAGGCTCGCGCACTCTATGGCCTGGCCGAGGCTCGCTCCACAATCAACAAAGGGGACCGGGCAATTGTGGTCGAGGGTTACATCGACGTAATTGCGCTATGGCAGGCGGGCTTCAAAGAGACGGTCGCAACCCTCGGAACCGCGCTAACGATCGATCAGCTACGCCTACTCTCACGCTATACGCGCAACATCCTGGCGTGCTTTGACGGCGACGACGCCGGGCGCAAAGCTTCGCTGCGCGCACTTGAGGCCTTCCTGCAGGCGGGCCTGCTGGGACGCGGAGTCTTCATTCCGCAAGGCTATGATCCCGATACGCTGGTGCACGAACGCGGCGCTGGCCATTTCGACGGCCTTCTGCAGCATTCTGAATTGCTGATCGAGATGTTTTTGCGGCAACAAGCGCAGATTGCTCCTAAAGAACGTGCCGCCGTTGATGATCGAGCGCGGATTTTGGCGAGTATCGGCGACAAACTTCGATTGATCAAGGATGAATTCCAGTTCAATCTACTCGTTCGAAAAGCGGTTGACCTGGTCGGCTTTACTGATCGGGAAGAAGCGGTGCTGCGCCGTGCGGGGCGCCGTGCCCTCGCCATCGGAGGTGCGCGCCAGAGTGCACCTGGGCGTGCGCAAGAAGTTTCCTCCGGCACGCGCACTACTCTATCAGCCGGCGCGCTCGTGCAGGCAGAATTGGGATTGATCGCGCTCGCCTTGCATTATCCAGATTTGCGGCCAGAGCTTAAGTCTTACCTCCGCCAGCATGTTTTCCCCGACCAGGGGATGGGTTCTGTGCTGGAAGATATCTGCGCCACGAGTGAATCGTCGGTCTCATTAGAGGCGACGATTAGCTCTCGGCTCGGCGAGCAGCGGCGCGGATGGCTTAGTGGAATGATGGTGGGCTCGCTTATGGATGACGCTGCCAAGGCGCGCGTGCTGATGGGGGATTATCTAAACGCGTTGAGTGAAGGCCAGCGGCGGTGCGAAGTGGCTCAATTGCGTCAAGCCGCATTGACGGCAAATGGCGAGGAGGCTGTTGCGGCGGCCCAGGCCGTCATCGTTGCTCGCCGGCGAAGCGCCCACCGCCAGGATGCCCGCTGAAACGGACCTCATCCTTTCATTAGTAGGACTTAAAACACCGGGACAAAGCTGGTAGCATGTTTACACAGCTTTGATGAATTCCCGCGGGCCCATAGCTCAGCCAGGTTCAGAGCTGCCGGCTCATAACCGGCTGGTCCCAGGTTCAAATCCTGGTGGGCCCACCCGTTCAATATCATTGCCCGGAGGCCGGCCTGCAGTAATCAGAATGTTGGCCCGATTGCCGCGCTTACCGGTTCGTTAGTGGAGGATGCATTGCGTGAAGAAATAGCCCGGTTAATGAGTCTTCAGGCGATTGACCGCGAATTGCGTGAACTTGAGCAGGCGCTTTCCTCAGTCGCAGGACGGGTTGAAGAGCTGCGCCTCGAAGCCGATAAACAACAAACCGAATTAGATCGACTGACCACCGAAGAGCAGCAGAGTGCCTTGATGCGCCGCCAGGCTGAAAAAGAGCTGGCGGAAGGCGAAGCCCGAATACGCAACAAGCGTATGCGGCTGAGCCAGGTGCGCAATGACAAGGAGTTGCAAGCGCTTGCTCACGAGGTGGACACTCAAAAAGAGACCAACCAGCGGCTCGAAGCCGATTTACTTGGTCTGATGGAAGCTTCAGAGCCGCGCGGCGCGCGCATTGCCGAACTTACTCTACTGGTGGAGCGGCTGTTGGCCGAGTTGACCGAGGCCGAGAGGGAAATCGCCGCCCAGGTTGAAGACCTCAAAATTTCGATAGCCAAGCAACGCCTCGAACGCGACCTGATGGCTGGCAATCTCGAACGTGCACTGCTGCAGCGGTACGAAATGATCTTCAGCCGGCGAAACGGATTGGCGGTGGCTGAAGCCCGTGGCGGGACCTGTCAGGGCTGCCGGATGCGGCTGCCACCCCAACTCTACAATCAGATTCAGCGGCACGACTCGATTCATTTCTGTCCGAACTGTCAGCGCATTCTTTACCATGAGGGTGAGGGTGAGCGGCATGGCTGAGGGGCCACAGCAATTCATTTATTTCCTGCGGCCAAAGCGGCTCGAGATGTTGACCAAGGGGCCGACCGCCGAAGAAGCGCGGGTCCAAATGGAACATGGCAATTATTTGGAAGGACTCGCGGCCCAGAGGGTGGTGATGCTCGCCGGCCGCACTACCAATAACGATGAAACCACTGTCGGCGTGGTCATCGTACATGCGCCGGATCAAGCGGCCGCTCAGGGGATCATGGAGCGCGACCCGTTCGTGAAAAGCGGCTTGATGAGCGCGACCCTCTTCCCCTTTGATGTCGCATATAGGGCTGAGTAACTTCGCGCGTGCTAGCTCACGGTTGGCAGATTGGGTGCGGAACGCCTGTAAATTCGTGGACTGGTCCTGAGCTGAGCATTTTCTCGATCGTACCGCACGCCAGATAAATTGTGTTGCCAGATACCGCCGACTTCTCTCTACTTGCCCGCCGATGCGCCTGAGCGAACTGGATTATGAGTTGCCGGAAGAATTGATAGCTCAGCACCCGCTTGAGCAACGGGATCAGGCCCGGTTGATGGTGGTCGAACGGCACCGCGGTACCATTTCGCATTCACGCTTCTACAAACTTCCTCGCGAATTACGCGAAGGCGATCTGCTGGTGCTGAACGACACCAGGGTCATTCCTGCGAGACTCACGGCTCGTAAGGAATCCGGCGGCGCGGTCGAACTACTCCTGGTGCGTCCGGCCGAACACAATCCAGGGCAATGGCAGGCGCTGGCGCGGACGCATCGGCCTCTGCGCGCGGGTACGCGATTACTGTTGCACGACGGCCGCGCGCTCAGAATCGCCGCACAATGCCGGCCCGGACGAGTACTGATCGAAAGCGCAGATTCGAGCTCGGTGGCAGACATCCTGGCCGAAGTAGGAGCGCCAGCATTGCCTCATTACATACGCCGCTCGCCAACTGTCGCCGATCTTACCGAATATCAGACGGTCTATGCGGCCAAGCCTGGCGCAGTCGCGGCACCCACTGCCGGTGTTCACTTCACGCCTGAACTTTTGAACCAGCTCGACCAAGCTGGCATTCACGCAACCTTTGTCACCCTCCACATTGGCCCGGGCACGTTTACGCCGCTGCGGACGCAGCAAGTCGAACATCATTCGATGGAGGCGGAATGGTATACAATTTCCGAGGCAGGGGTGCGGGCGATAGAACTAGCGCGACGGACCGCCGGGCGGGTGGTTGCCGTCGGCACCAGTACCGTCCGTGCGCTTGAATCTTATGCGATTACCGGCGACCGCGAAGGATTTACCGGATTGTTTATCTTTCCTGGGTTTCGTTTCAAGCTGGTCGATGCGATGGTGACGAATTTCCATATGCCGCGCAGCACGGTGCTGGCGCTGGTAATGGCGCTAGCCGGCCGCGAATTGATTCTCCGCGCGTACACCGATGCCATTCGCCATCGCTACCGCTTTCTCAGCTATGGCGACGCCATGCTCATCCTCTGACTTCAGGCTCATCTACTGATGACCTCCGCGATCAGTTTCGAGATTCGTACTACCGATGGCGGCGCACGCTTTGCTTCGATCGTCACCCCACACGCCGAGTTGACGACTCCCGCGTTCATGCCGGTCGGTACCCGTGCCACGGTCAAGGCGATGGCGCCTGACGAATTGCGCGCGATGGGATATCGGCTGATACTGGCGAACGCGTATCACCTGGCAGTACGGCCAGGTGCCGCCATCGTGCGCGAGATGGGCGGCCTCGCGCAATTCATGGGATTCGATGGCGCGGTGCTGACCGACTCGGGCGGTTTTCAGGCCATGAGCCTGGCCAAGATTAATTCTATCGACGCCGCCGGAATCAGATTCCGCTCGCATCTTGATGGTTCGGCGTTGATGCTGACACCTGAGGCCGCGGTCGACATCCAGCAAAACCTTGGCGCCGACATCATCATGGCGCTCGACGAATGCACGCCGTACCCGGCTGATTATGAGCACGCGAACTCGTCCGTTGAGATGACTGCGCAATGGGCCGAGCGTTCGATCTCAACGCACCGCAGCAAAAGTCAGGCATTATTCGGCATTGTGCAGGGCAGCATCTATCCAGACCTGAGACGCCGCAGCGCGATGCAGATCACCTCGCTTGGATTTGAGGGGTTCGCGGTCGGCGGCCTGTCGGTCGGCGAACCCAAGCAAGCGATGCGCGAGATGGCCGCGCTCTCGGCGAGCATGCTGCCAGCAGACAAACCGCGTTATCTTATGGGGGTGGGTACCCCGCAGGACTTACTGGCAGCAATCGCGATGGGCTACGACCTGTTCGATTGCGTACTGCCAACGCGTAACGCGCGCAACGGTAGTGCTTTCACCAGCGAAGGACGAATTTCGATCAAGCGCGCTGCTTATATCAGGGACCGTCAGCCATTGGATCCGCGTTGCGACTGTCGGTCGTGCCGCCAATTCTCACGAGCCTATTTACGGCATCTCTATTTATCCGGCGAGATCCTGGCCGCGCGCGCATTGACCGAGCACAATCTATTTTTTTATGCGCGCTTGATGCGCGAGGCGCAAGCTGCTATCGCATCGCGAACCTACAAGGCCTTCTCAACTTATTTGCTTAACCTGATGGGTGAGCCCAACAAGCCCAACTCGCAAGGTTAAATAAAATGTTGTTTGACACTATCGCGTGGGCACAATCCACGCCGACATCTGGTCAGCCCCAGGCGCTGTTTGATCAATTACTGACCAATCCGATTGTGCCCATCGTCTTGATCTTCGGAGTCATGTACTTTCTGTTCATTCGGCCGCAGAGCAAGAAAGCCAGTGATCACCAAAAAATGCTCGCCGCGCTCAAGCGTAATGACGAAGTAGTGACTACCGGAGGTCTGATCGGCAGAATCGCCGAACTGAGTGATAAGCTGGTGACGCTCGAAATTGCGCCCAACGTGCGAGTGCGGGTCGAGCGCAACCAGATTTCCGCGATTTCCAGTTATGGGCGAATGCCGCGACGGGAAAAGGGAGAGCAATCCTAAACACGCAGCGCATGCATTAGCGTATGCCGCTCAGCCGAAGCGAGGAGCCGAGACCGAGCAAGGCGCCCGAAGCCCTGAGCAAAGCCGAAGGAAGACGAATCTGCGAGGTGGCCGTAGACTAGCCGCGACAAGAAAAAATGGAAGGCGCAACTCAGAATCCAATCACGATCGTGACATTGCTGGCACTGGCCGGGGTGTTTTTGTGGCTCCATTTCACCAACGGTAGTGGCACGATTCGGCTGTGGCTCGCCGGGGCGCTGGTCGCTGCCGCCATCATTCTGCTGTTGCCAAGTTTGGAGTTTTCGCTGCCCGATTGGATGCAGCCGCTGGAGTCATTGCCGAAAATCCAGCTAGGCCTCGACCTTCAGGGCGGGACTCACCTGTTGCTCGAAGTGAAACTGCAGGAGGCGATCAAAACCTCCTTGCGCCGGCGCGGCGATGATATCGAGCGTGAAGCCAAGGACAACAAGCTGACACCACCGCTGAGTAGCCAAAATCCGGACGGTTCACTCCTCATCAAGCTTACGAATCCGGGTGAAAGTTCAGCCTTCCAAGACCTGATGAGCCGGGCATTCCCTGATTTGACGATGGCGCCGGCGCCAAACCAAGGCGGCGCTTACGTGGCGAACTTCAACCCTCAAGAGGCCATGCAGATTCGCACCAACGCGATGGATCAGGCGCTGGAGACGATTCGTAATCGCATCGATCAACTCGGCGTGCGGGAAACCACGGTCGCCCGGGAAGGCGAGAACGATATTCTGGTACAGTTGCCGGGCATCCAGGATCCGGAGCAGGCCAAGGAACTGATCGGGAAAACCGCGGTGCTCGAGTTCAAGTTGCTCGATGACAAGCACGCTGTCGCCGATGCCGTTCGGCAGGGACCGCCTGCCGGTGACGACATCCTTTATGGACCGCCGCAGGCCGGAGGTCCGCCGCCGTATTTGGTCGAATCGCCTGTGCTGATGACCGGCGATGTCGTGACCGATGCGCGGGTACGGGAAGGCGGCCGCATGGAAGGACCGTATGTGGAAGTCCGGCTGAATCGGCGCGGCACAGATATTTTTGCCGCGCTCACATCGCAGAACGTCGGCCGCAATCTCGCGATCGTGCTCGACGGCACAGTTTATTCGGCGCCGGTGATCAAAGAGCCGATACCCGGCGGTGACGTGCAGATCACCGGCAATTTTTCATTCGAGGAGGCTCACAATCTCGCAATTGTCCTGCGCTCCGGCTCATTGCCTGCACCGGTCGAAATTATCGAGGAACGCACTGTCGGTCCGTCGTTGGGACGCGACTCTATTCGCCAGGGCGAATTGTCCTTCGTGGTTGGCGCGATAGCAGTCCTCGCCTTCATGGCGATCTATTATAGTGGGGCAGGCATCCTGGCCGATCTCGGCCTGATCCTGAATATTTTGTTGCTAGTGTGCGTGATGGCGGCGCTCCAGGCGACACTGACCCTGCCTGGCATCGCCGGCATCGTCCTTACTCTCGGCATGTCCGTCGATGCCAACGTGCTGGTGAACGAACGGATGCGCGAGGAATTACGCGCGGGAAAATCACCCCGCGAGGCAATCAAAACCGGCTACGAGCGCGCCTGGTCGGCGATTCGTGATTCGAATATCTCGACCTTCGTTGCCGGCTTGATTCTCTTCCAGTTCGGCACTGGTCCCGTCAAGGGCTTTGCCGTGACTCTGTGCGTAGGCGTATTGACCGGGGTCTTCTCTTGTTTCGTGGTGACTCGGGCATGGTATGACTGGAAAATCTCCATGAGGCGCCTGACTACTATTAGCGTATGATAAGCATGTCTTACGGCGAAAACGCTCTTCTACGCGACAATTGGGATTTGTTCTTGGTGGAACACCCTCAATGTTGATCAAGCCGCCGATGGTACTAAGCTATGCGCAGTGCCGATACTCCCTTTTGAGCTTGCGAATAAACGTTGACTTGTCCGGGACCGTGCATACTACAAAGACGCGCGATTCCGGGGTAGATGGGACGGAGCAACATGGCCGATAAGGACGATATCCTGCTTAATTCTCGTGAGGTCGCATTTCTCCTCGACCTCAGCCCTGATACGGTCAACGAGTTGGCCCGTCGCAACCTTCTGCCCGCGTTTAAGAAGGGGCGGCAGTGGCGCTTTCGCCGGCGCGACATCGCCTCATTCAAACGCCATGTACAAGGAGTTAGCGCGGCGGCTTGAGCCTTCCATCGCACGACAAATCGACAGCCGGAACCACATCCGACTCCTGACTCTCTTCTTGAGGCGTGAACCGATGACCGAACCGCACCAGAGTCGTGTCTACTCTGATCTGGCCTATCTCTACGATTCAATTTTCGGGCGCGCATTCGTTGATCACGAACAACAAGTCATCGAGTCGCTCACCTTTCGTCCCGGACAGCAGGTCCTCGAAGTTGGGGTCGGCACAGGCATCTCACTGGGCGCCTATCCACCTTACGTGCGAGTCATCGGCATCGATCCATCCGATGATATGCTCGGACATGCGATCGCCAAGATTCAAGGAAACGGCGCAGGCCACATTGAATTGCGCAGAGGCGATGCGCAAAAATTGGAATTCCCCGACAGCAGCTTCGACTGGGTCACCACGTTTCACGTCATGACGGTCGTTCCTCAGCCTCGCCGGATGATGGACGAGATGGTACGGGTATGCAAACCTGGCGGACGCATCGTGCTGGTCAGCCATTTTGCCAGCCGCAACCCGTTGCTTTATTTCATGGGCACGATGATCAATCCAGTAACCAAACTGCTTGGATGGACGACGCGGTTGCGCGCCGCCGATGTCCTCGACGGGCAAAGGGTCACCGTTGAGCGCCACGAACCCCTGTCACGGCTATCAGTCCATTACGCAATCGTCGCGCGCAAGGACGATTAACCCAGGCATGCTCCATGGATTTACGCGGGCGATACTGAGGCTCGTTGCCGGACTGGCAGCGTTTTTTTCTTTGTTCGTGGCGACGGTTGCCTATCCGGACCAGGCCGACGCGGCTCGCAATGGTGGCACGATTAGCGGTCTCATAAAGTATGGAGGCGCGCCACCATCGCCATCACTGTTGGCAATCACCAAGGACCGTGACGTTTGCGGAAGCTCGCCAGTCTACGATCAAACGCTGGTCGTAGGACCTGATCGCGGCGTGGCGAACGCGGTGGTTACGATCGCCCATATAGCGCAAGGCCAGCCCTTGAAGCCCGATCCTGCCGTGCGATTCGACCAGAAAGGATGTCAATACATTCCGCACGTAGCGGTCTTTCCGGCCGGCAGTACGGTCGTCGTACTTAATTCGGACGGGATTCTGCACAATATCCATACCGAGTCGACCGTGAACCCGATCATCGACCTCGCTCAGCCGGGATTCAAGAAACAAATCCGCGTAACGATCGAAAAGCCCGAGGTCATCAAAGTCACCTGCGACGCGCACAATTGGATGGAAGGCTGGTGGTACGTCACTGCCACTCCTTACTATGCGATTACTGATGCGCACGGCTATTATGCAATCCACAACGTTCCGCCTGGCACATATACGCTGCGAGTCTGGCAGGAGCGGCTGGGTACTGAGTCGCAGCAGGTGGTCGTGCGTCCCGAGGCATCGACCGCGAGCGACTTCACACTCAAATCCATCAAAGACCAAGGATCCTGAATGATGATCAAACGTTTCGATCGTCTCGACATCGCCACGTCGGACCTTGCGGACGCGGTCTTGATCTATGAGAAGAATTTCGACTTCACCGTGCGGCGGGCCGGCAATTCCGACGAGGCCACTATCGAGCTTGGCGACGCGCAGATCAGGGTGCGGAGCGGTGCTGCGGTCGCCGACCTTATGTCCTCATCCGGAGAGGGATTGGCCGCGATTTGGCTTGAGACTGACGACGTCTATAAGGTCGCTGAGACGCTGAAACATTCTAGCATCGCGGTGAGCCCGATACGGGTCGAAGCGAATCGGCGGGTCCTCGCGGTCAATCCGGCCGCGGTCAACATGGTACCGCTGTTTATCTTCGACCGGCTATAGCTTAAACGCGCGAAGCAGACCGAAAGGCGGTTTGGACTTCGGCCTGCAACCGTTCAGTCAATTTCGCCCGGTCAGCGCCTCTCAGCCCGACGGTGGAGATAGGCTGGCGCAGCACAAGACGAATCCGTCGTCCTGGCATTGCAAACTTGGCCCCGCGGGGCATCAGTTCCGCCGTGCCGCTAATAGCCATCGGGATGCATGGCAGCTTGCTCGCGATCGCCAGCCATGCGGCGCCTTCGTTGAATTCGTGCACTCGATTGTCACTAAAACGACGCCCCTCAGCGAACACGCAGATACTGTAACCGTGCTCGGCTACGGTAAGCGCGCGACGAATCGCTTTACCTCCGCTGGCGCGGTCAATCACGATATTTTCGGAGCGCTCGACCGTAAATCCAATCAGCGGAATCTTCTTGATCTCACGCTTGGCCAGGAAGCGCATCTCGCGCGGGATCAGCAGGAACACAGCGATAATATCGAACAGGCTTTGATGGTTGGACACCAGGACGAAGGAGCTGACGCCTTGCAGGTTTTCCATGCCGACGAGTTCGGCTGACATGCCGAAGGTGCGAAATATCAGCCACGCCCACATTCTGAAGATCGGGCTGCAGAAATGGCCGTCGGCGAACAGGCTCGCAAACGCGGCGGGCCAAATCACGATCGCCGTGTAGAGAAGTGACAGGCCTGTAGCAATAATCCCCCAGAGATACTCAAGTACACGCGGCACCGCGGTTGTGGAGGCGGGCCGACTTTCACCTTCACGTTCCATACTGGCCAGTACTTAGTGAAAATCAATCAGCGTTGGAACCTCCTTTTACTGAGTCGGCGCGCCGGTATCTCCCGCTGGCCAGGGGGAGGGACCGAATTCTTCCGGTCACTGCGGAACGGCGTCCTTGTTCTTTCCAGCACATTCTTGCGCAAATCTATTTTGCTAAGTACCAGGCTTATTCGATTTGAATTGAATTGACCGAGCGCGACGGGCGGCAGGGAGGATTGCTATCCAGCCCGGCTTATGTCGTATGGGGACTCTGTTCTCGCCGGTAATCGGATTTTCTTCGTCATGGGCAAAACCAAGGCAGCCATAGCCAGGACCAATAAAATTCCCTGAGCGATAAGCGTCTGGATGGTCGGGTACAGGCCGAGCATCGCAACCGTGGGTACATGGCTTACGAATGTAGCACCGATCACACCGGATTCCTGGAAACTGGCGACTCCTTGGCCGGCAAAAATCACGGCGAGGACATAAAGCAGAACTGAAGTTGCGGTGAACACCGGCCCTATCGGGATCATAAAGGTAACCTTGCGCAGGCCAACGAAGGCGAGCGCCAGCGCGATCGTGCCCGCCATCACGCCGATAAAAATTGCGTGGCGTTCAGCGGTTTCGGTCGCACCGGCCATCAATGCCTGGAAAAAAACGATGGTCTCGGCGCCCTCGCGCATCACTGCGAGGAACGCGGTAAGGCCTAGCGCCAGCGACGGCCCTCTACTGCGCCGTGCAGCTTCGACCTGAGCACCGATGAAGTTCTTCCATCGCTTCGCCTGGCTTTTGGATGTGATCCATGAGCTAACGTAAAACAGGGTAACAACAGCGAAAAGCTGGAACACTCCCTCGAGCGTGTCGCTGGTATTATCGCCAAGAACATGCTGAACCGCCCACGCCAAAACAATGCTGCACGCCAGTGCTATCACCGCCCCAGCATAGATATCGCGGGCGCGAGCCTCTTGTCCCGCTTGGCGGACCGCGGCGACCAAGGCGACTATAACCAGGAGTGCCTCCAAACCCTCGCGAAAGAGAATCCCGGTTGAATAAAGGAAATATGGGACGGTCGTAGTGGTCATTGCCGAATCGCCGCGCGCTAAATTGAGAATGATTCTCAATTCCGAAAATAGCCAGCTCGCCAGGATTTGTCAATCAAAATGTAGGGGGAAGCTTGGTTTTGAACGCCGAGAAGCTAGCTTCTAGCCGATGACCACGCTTAAGTAGGCTACGGCGAGCACGCGGCGTGGCGATTGATGGCAGTTTTGGACGCTAGCTTCTGGCGAGTGACCGTGCGTAGGCGCGCTATGGTGAGCAAGGTTGCTAGTGTTGCTAGCCAAAAAAAACATGGATCAACCACGACGGTGGCCACTTGAGATGGCCGCTTTCACGCCTTCACGGAGGAAGCAACCGGGCTTTCTTAGCCATCTCGCCAGCGGAACCCCCACTAATTCGCTGCCCAGGGTTGTCCTTTCGGTAAATACAGACGTGACCGCGTGGCGGTTCGCTCGTATCAATGATGCAGCCAGTGTCGCGAACTTCGCGGGCCGTCAAAGAGGCAATTCGCGAAGCTTGCGGGTATTCCGCTAATACGTCGGCTGCTGTGGCCTTGTCCGCACGAAACGCGGAGACTATGTGGCTTCTGAATACACCGTCAGAAAACACCGGATTTCCAAGGTTGTCTGACTTAAGTTGCGATGGTTTGACGCCCCGAAGAATGATGACATCACCCGCAATAGACGGGTCGTCTTTTGGTGGCATCGTTGGAGGGTTTTTAGCCTAGCCAACCGAGCAGGTCCCGCAAGGCCGATTCAGAGATGGGCGTGGCAGCCTCTTTCACCGATCTGCCATGTTCAAACGTCACAAAGAAAATGCCGGGTTCTTCGGGGCGAAGCTCGATGTCCAATTCGCGCCCGCCCCCCTTCCACTCAAATTGCACACCCGCGATTTCAGTTGGGAATACGAACGGTGCGGGAGCTTTCAATTGCTTCAGGATGTCGAGCACTTCCTTGGCGCGCGCCAGAGTATCGGGGGTGAAAGACTCGCCGGACAGCTGAAGACCTAACAAAGCATCAGTCGGACTCAAACTAGGCACTTGGAGCGTCGCCAATGGGCACGTCCTCCTAATCAACGATCACCCCATCCTACCACACGTGTTGCACTCTCGGGCAAAGGAAATTGACATCCGCGCGGGGGGTGACCGCCGCCGACGGAGGGGGTGACGGTGGCCAAGTTTTGACCGTTGTGTTTCATGCTTGCGCGGTTCCGCGATTGCGACGTGGAGCTGCCGACCGTGCCAAAAGTAGCCGTCGAGCCGCGCAATCGCGCGTTCGGCATCTTCGTCATAGAGCGTCACGAAGGCGAGCCCGCGTGATCGCACCCCGCCCGGCTGGAAAATGAGTTTCACTTTGCTAAACCACGCCCACGGTTTCGAACAATGCGCGCAAATCCGGCTCGGAGGCGTCATAGGCGATGTTCGCGACGAATAAATCTCTCACCCCCATCAATCGAACCTCAGCCGGGCGCGGCGATTGAGCTTCTCGTCGATGATTCGCATCAGCGTGTCAGCATGGCGGTGCGCCGACTGTTCCCAATCCGCCGGCGAATCGGCCTTCACGTTGTATGTGACGTTGACGTTAAGCACGATTCCGCCACCCCCCGTCCGGCCTCCGGATGCGGTCGGCGCGTTCGCCACCCCCGGCGGGATCGCGGCCACCATCGGCGCTAGCGCGGGCGCCACGATCATCTCAGGCAGCCTCGTCGACGCGAGCGCGGGCGCGACCACGGGCAGCCTCATCGCCGGTGCAGCCACGAGCGCGGGCGATAGCATCAGCGGTGCCGCCAGGGCCGTTGCGGCCGCGACACTGCCGATCGCGCGTAGCACTGGCGCGGGCCGAATCGATTGCGCAAACGTTTCGGAGAATGGCAAACGATCGAGCGTGCTCAGCGGACCAATTTCAGCGGGTGAGTGACCCGGCAAATAGCTCGCCACTTTATGCATGATGCCCGCGACCACTGTCGCCGGGTATTCGGCCATCGAGAGAAGCCCAAGCCCAAATGCCTTGAGGAGCTTTGCACCCCACTCGAAGAACTCGGGCAACCACTGAGTAAAGACTTTGCCAGGCAGCGCGGCAATGAAAGCCCACGCCTTACTCGCAGAGTTGCGATTTGAGCCCACTGATTACTGAACCACGCCGTAATTGGCCCCCAATGCTCGTAGATCTCGTAAGCCGCCGCAGCGAGCACCGCAACCGCAGCGACAATCCCTAGAATCGGCAAGCTGACAAGACCAATCACCGGCGCGAATGAAGCAAACCCAAGCAGTGCCGCGCCCGCGAGCGCGAGTCCCCCACCTACCAGCAGGACGCTCGCCGAGATCGCTGCAAAACTCACGGCGATTTTGGTCAGCATTGGATGATTTTCTGCGAAGTGCTGGATACGCCCTGCCAGAGCCGTGAGGTCGGGAACGAGCTTTTCGATATAGGGTGCCAGCGCACCTCCAATGCTGTCCGAAACATTCGATATCGCTTCGTGCAACTGACTAAAGGCGAGCGTGCCATGCTTGGCAAATTCGGCAAATGCTTTCTGCGTGGCGCCGGCGCTGCTCGCCGAAGCATCGGTGTAAGTTTTTAACTGGCGCTGTTGCATGACGAGCGCCGCGAGCGCCGGCCCTGCCCGCTGGCCAAAGTCTCTGCTCAGCATCGCGCCCAGGTCGATGGCCGAGAGGTTCTTGAAGCGTTCTCCTATCTCGGCGATGGTCGCGTTAAGGTCGAGCCCACCGGCGGTGTTCTTGATAAGAGCGATACCCAACTTGTCGTGGGCTTTTGCTAACTGAGTGACGACTTCGGCATAGGCGGTGCCGGCGCGGCTGCCGTCGTAGCCGACGGAGGCAAACGCGGAGAGAGCGCCGAACATCTGATCGACATTGATTTTATAAGTCTTGGTGATCTGGGACGCGTAGCTCACCGCGGTGTTCAATTCCTCCAGCGACGCCCATTTGCCAGTCGTCTGAATCGCAACCAGCTTGTCAGACAATATCGTCGCATTCGAACTTGCGAACTTCGTAGCATCGGAAAAATTGAGCATCAGCGTGGTAAGAACGCGCGTGCTCTCGATCGGATCGCCCTTGGTCGCGCGCGCGGCAAGACTAGCCTCGCTCGCCGCGGCCATCGCCTGATCCAGTTGGAGCCCGGCACTGGTAGCCTGATATAGAGAATCAATCATGTTGCGCGCCGAGAACCCGTTGATCACGTCCTGCGTTTGGCCCCACTTTTCGAGATTATCGCGCGCCGCTGCGGTCAACCCGCGCGTCGACGCCGCAACGTTGTCGATTCCCTCCTGTAGATCCTCGTAGCCCTTGAGCCCTTCAACCAAAGGGGCCGCGATTACCCCACCTGCCCCGGTTAATGCGGCCCCGACGACCCCGAGATTCATAGCCGCCTTCCGTAGCCCCTCCCCCTTTTCCATCGCGGCATTGAGGTCGTTTGTGCTGGCCGTGAGCCCTTTCATTTTGGTTCCGATCTTGGCCATGGTCCCTGACATCTCGTCGAACGCCTTAAAGAGGACCCCAAATGTGAGCATGCTTACAGCCATCAGCTTTCTCTTCTAATTCCTTGACCGCTCCGCTGCTGTCTTCGCCCGCTCGATCTGTGCCTCGACCGCTTCGTTATGCTCGCGGATGGCGTTCAACCACCAGGCGAAATCCTCCATCGTCATCTCGTCGACCTCGGCAATCGAAAACCCCCACTGGCGCAGAGCGGCGAAGGTTGCGGGGTCTAGGAGGATCCAGCCTTCGCCTTCCCAAAATTTGAATCCATTTCTCCTTCAGGTGGGACCATTCCGAGCGCGCGGCCGATTTCGACCAGGTCCTCATAATCCACGTCGTCGAAATCTTCCATCACGGTCGGCTTACCATCGAGTTCGACAACCTGGGCGTATGTCGCAAAGCCTAGTGCTGTGGCACTTGCGCGCGGACCGGCTATCTGATTGGCCCGGCGCTGATCGCGGCCCACCGGGCGCCGGAGAATATTAGCGGTCCGGCCGCTGGGCAGCGTGATCTGCAACGGATATGTCGGACGTTCCACCATTGAATGTCCCTCCTTTATTTATAGTATTCGCGTAAGTGACCGCCGATGCGTTCGAGCCTGTCGCTCAAGCGATCTATGTCAGAGAAGATGCCGCCTCTGAGGTCAGAAAAGTGGTCGCCGATGCTCGCGAGCCTGTCGCTCAAGCGATCTATGTCAGAGAAGATTCGGTGTTCCGGCCAAAACAGCGAGACGCTCCAAGTGTCAAACCCGTTAGCTTTCATGTGACCACTCCTCCCCACCTTTCAACCCTTTCACCCCTAACCACCTATTTAACTGTCACCCTCGCGTGGCTGCCGCGAAGAAATCTGTTCATTCACCCACAGCGCGCCGGCGCTTGGCTTCCAGGAACTTCCGCGGTGAGAGCGCCATTGATTCGGCTACGCGCAATTCGGCCGGGCTCAGTACTCGCCTCGCCTCTTCGTCGGCCGCCTTTTGTTGTTCGGCCTGATTCTGTTTGCGCAGCTTGTCCGCCGCGGCTTTTTCGCGCTCGGCTTGTTCGGCACCTTTCCGCGATTCGGCCGGCATGCCGGACGGTGACTCTTGGCGCTTGCCAGCACCCAGGAACATGGGATGCCTTCGTGGATCTATCCCGAGCTTCGAGCATACCTCGGTGATGGTAATAAATTCTTCGATCCGCTGATCGACGTACTGGGCGATTTTGCGGTTCAGGTAACTGGCCGGGTTCTCTAGTTGTTGCGCGTGAGCAGCGACTTCTTGTAGCGCCGCAGTGATGGCCTTGTGCACAAATCTCTCGTGTTCTCTCATAGGTGTATGAACACTTGGCATACGTTTTTTCTTCCCTTTGGTGAGCGGTCGTTGGAGCGGAATGGCCGGCCCGAAAGCGATTCGGTGTTGCGCCAATACTGCGAGCCGTTCACGCATGCTGCGGCCGAAATGTGCGACGCCAAAGAAAATTCCTGCTTCCATTTTGCCTCATTTCTCTACCAACCGGATTATATTTCGCTCGACAGCTAAGACCGCTTCAGACAGTTGCCGGAATGACCGCTCGTCTGCATAGACTAATTTATCAACTTCGGGCGCCGTCTTGAGCAATTCCTCAAGGGCCAGCTCCTCGACTTCGGCGACGAATTTCATCGCCTGCACTCGCTGAAGCGCAGACACCGCTTCCCCCAGCGGAGCGGTCAGGCGGTCGAGCAACCTGATTTGATATTCCGCGGCTGTATGATATGAGCCCCGCCCCTGCAAACGGCCCGCCATAGTCCTGCCCATCGCTCGCTGTTTGCCCCTCGCCCGCTGACTGTCCCTCGCCCGCTTCGTTGCGGGAGAGGCGAGGTGAGGGTGACTGGCGGGAGAGGGGAGGGTGAGGGTGCTGCACCTGCGTCTGCATCGCTCCCTCCTTCACGCGCCGCGCTCCGCGCGCCGGCCGCACCCTGCCGAAGTGTTCCGGACCATAAAATAGCCAGTCGCTACCACGCCGGCGGACTGTCCATAGCCTCGTCGGCGCGCGCTCATTGTCCTCAAGCTGACCGTAGGAGAATATCGGTTCATAGCATCGGTAGCGGATGCAGGTGCTTTCATTGATCTCGCCGACGTAGCCGCAGCTCGGGCAAACTGTATAGGAGGACGGCCGCGTCGTGGACCACAATATTTAACCCTGTGAGCCGCTCGCCCAATCGGCGCCACGTGGACGCGCTAATCCTGCCTGCATGAAGTCGTCGATTGCCACTTCATAGGGTGACTGCTCTCGGATGTTCTTCATTCCCCGCCCGTTCTCAAACGTTGGGGAAAAAGAAAAGCGGTGCCAACTCCCTTGGCAGCCGCTTTGCCGTTCTGCGTCGTCTGCTTGGGGAGCGCAGATGCGATTCGCGCCAGGCTGCGTTGCGGCAAACCCTGCTGCAAAATCTCTTATTAGTTTTGGGGTGCTCGATGCGTCCGCCGCATCGAAGACAATTTTCCAGGAAAGCCGTTTTCCGCGCCGCCACCACTCCACCCCCATCCCCCCCATCGCTAGAAAGCGTTGCAACGCTTTCTAGGGCCGTTTCCGTGTCAGCAATGACCTACTCTGAAGTCGTAGGCTCCGGCCGAATTGGCGCGGAGCGATTTATCCAGTCCTCTTCCGAAATGGTCGAATAGCTGGGCCGGTCCCGCAACCGTAACGCCCGTCGGGTGAGGATGCGCTCCCCCGCCGGCCCGGCCACAACCGCCTTCTCCCAATCGAACGACTTGACCGTTTCGCCTGGCTTCAGCGCCATGAACAATTGATCGATTTCCGGTGCGCCGCCGCGGACTGTCCATAACTTACTAAGCGCAAGGCCGATGCGCTCGCGCTCGGTCGGCTGTACTGGCGGCCGCGATAGTTCCTGTATCTTTTGCCAGAACGCACTGCGCTCGCGGTCGAACCCGTCAAGCGAGTACTGTTTAATGCACTCAGTGCCGACCATTTGATATTCTTTGATCCGCGCCGCGGCCAACTGCTCCCGCTCGGCAGGAAACCTCATGGTGGCCACGCGAGCCAGGTCGAATTTAAGCCGCTGGTGCATCGTCAATGGAGTAGTCTCCAGCATCTCCATCGCCTGCTCAGCCGCCACAACATGCGGCGCCTTCACGGTGGCAGCCGCCTCGCCCGCCGCCACCCCTGATTGCCCTTTGCTGTTTTCCGTTTCCATCACCACCACTCCTACATCCGCCAAAAAGATTTTTTACTTGTTACAGCCGTTCGGGCATTTCCAAAAGTCTGGTGCCGGCGTCCTGCCCTCGGCGCCCGGGATCCACTGGTTTTTCGGCGAATACACCTGGCCGCACTTCTCGCACTCAAACAGCAGCGGACCCCAATTGAGTACCCTGATGTTCCCCTTCTTCAGTTCCGTCTCGATGGATCGCCTGTACCCTTGTAACTCTATCTGATGGCGATGGTGATTCGAATAAATCTCGGCGATCGCCTTGGCTTTCGCGCTTGGCGAAAGCTCGGGGTCCTTCTCCTCAACCTGCTTGATAATCTCGCGAAGCACTTCTTGTTGGATTTCCCCCGTAAGGACGGAACCGTTGCCGGGGGCAACACCGCCGCTGCCGCCCGGCGAGAGACTGCTTTCCTGCTGCGCGACAGATGCGCGTTGACTCTTTGTCATACTCTCGCGACCAGTGAGAAGATAGTCGAGGCTGACGCCAAGCGCCTGCGCGAGGGCACCTGCCTTTAGCGTTGACGATAATTCGTTATTTCCACTCATCCAGGCGCGAAGCGAGCGCAAGCTGATAGTGGCATGTGTCACATGCTGCACGACCGCTTCCGGGCCGCCGCTTCGCTCCACAAGCTGATTGAGTCGCACGCGGAAGTTGGCCCCGAGCTTTTCTCCCATTTTGGATCGCCCTCATCATTGTTCCCGCTTTCTTCCACCTCCTTCCGCCGCCCGGTTATTTTTAGTTCGACGAATCTCCACCCCCGGAGACCGGAGCCCCACCCTGCACAAGGCGCGAGCGCAGCCAGTCGATCACTGGGGTCCGGAGATACCTCACGACCGTTTTAGTGATCCTGCAATAAGGCGGACCGTCGCTGCGGCGCCGCCAGTCCGCGAGCGTGTCGCGGGTGACACCGAGCAACGCGGCACATTCGAAGTCGGTAAGCAGCTCTGAGCCTTCGTTGCTTGTCTGCCGTGGCCCCCGTTTACGGATGTAACGGGCGATAGACGAGCGGGCGATAGAGTACCCATTTTCTGCGAGCCATGAGGCGAGCGCCGAATAGGTGTCACCCCCGTCCGCGAGTCGCTGATCCAGTTCGCTCCGCAGCATTTTCGGCAACGCCGCTATTTTACTCCGCCGTGCCAATTTGACTCAGACTCTCTCACAACCTGGCTGCGTTTCTGTTTATGTCGCGACTTCATTACCTTCAAAGCAGTGATAACCGCGGCGGCTCCGCGCGGGGTGAGCCAGTTGATCGACTCAACCTTTGCTTGCCGCTTTATAAAGCGCCGCAATGCCCGCTCCGAGGTATCGCGGAACAGCCCCAGCGCTGCGCACTCCGTCCATAGCGCGCGAACGAACCGAGCCTGTGGCCACCGATCGCCGAAGTCCTCCAACTTTGCGCTGAACGACGCCCCCTCGCGAAAGCCCAGTCGCTGAAATTCATCAAGCACGCGCCCCAGCTCGGCGCCATCGAGGTCCGCGGATGACGACTTGCCAGTGACCTTTTGCAAGACCGCGCGGTAAACCTCATCGTCCAAGCCCAGCCGCTTTTTCGCCACGTGCAGCTTGGCCCGCGCCGCCCGCTCGCTGACCGTGACCTTGGCGCGGCCACCTTGTAGAGCATGGTCGGGCATTACTTTGCCTTCTGGTAAATGACCTCGGTGCTGCCGTCCCTGCGTAGCACGCTCGCCCGGCCCACCCCGAGAAAAATGATTTCGTCACCGGGCACCAGCTCTTCCCGCATGCGCCGAACAAAATGCTCCCTCGGCCAGGACGCCGTTAGCTGCAACATCCGGTCGGCCGCCGATTGTAAGTGTGCCTCAAACTGGTCAAGGGACTCGGTCAAGGTATGACGGCACCGCGCGCACAGGCCCGGTTGACTCAGCTTTTGGATTGACTCTCCGAGTGTCTCCAAATCCGAATGGATAGTATCTTCGAACGCTTTGATTTGGCGTCGCATGTGCGCAGGCAGGAGTCGAGCTATCGCAGCGATCTGCTGCTCTATATCGGCGATCAAGATGACGGTCTCCGCCTGCGCTACCGTCTCATTCTTCATGGTGGTGCTTTCCTTCATTTTACGCCACCTGCTCTTGATTCGGTCCGCCGGGCGCGTTCAATTCAATCCTGGCGCTGGGCGCCTTCCGTTTCGATGCCGCAGTGAGTTGCCTCGGGTCGCCAGTGAGTCTCGCCCAATCTGTGAGCCCGATGCGGTCACGTCCTGCCGCGATCGCGGCCGTTTCGATTTGTTCGAATGCGCGGATAAGCGCCCGAACGGAGACGCCCCCCACCGACTTTTCTACATCGACGAACACTCGTTCAATCAGATCCGGGCCAATGTCTATTCCACTCAACTCACTAGCTAACCCCAAAGCGAAAATATTTGTTGCAAATGAGAGCGGCAGATTGAAGCAAGAGGGCCTCTGATGCGTCATTTAGAGTGCGTACCAGCGCGGCTCTAAACAACACGGGAGGCCCCCAGGATGAGGTTGA